>Ga0209307_1000008_pt1 | contig 285556 bp, 258 predicted proteins | sample COGITO_mtgs_1105_FD_185519 | JGI IMG/M metagenome (GOLD analysis project Ga0209307, IMG submission 185519) | Pelagic marine microbial communities from North Sea - COGITO_mtgs_110530 (SPAdes) (version 2) | ecosystem: Environmental > Aquatic > Marine > Epipelagic ... | reverse complement strand
ATTCCATAACCACCACCTATCATTACATTGTGCTTAAATGTGATCTCTTTATTATTTCCTGTTATATAACTTCTTACTATATTAAAGTTAGAAGAAGTAGAAGTTCCTGTATATCCAATTAATGAATCACCGGTAAAAGAAATATACTCTGAGCTATTAACAAATTCAGCAACAACACCGGTGCCTGTACCCGTATTTTTAACTGTAATAGAATCTACAGCAATAAACTGAGCACCATCGAATACCGCAGTACCTCTGCTACCGTCAGTACTTAAAGTAGAGGAGAAGGTCCAGTTTACTTGAGTTGTATTTGATGGGTCTGGTCTAAATCGAATGTTATTAGTAGAAGAAACACCAATATACTTTCGAAACTTTACTTGTTCTGTATAGGTCCCTTGTTGAATATTAAAAACTACGGGCGAGCATATTCCTCTTTGGAACATTGCGGCTTCAGCCAATGTAATTGTGCGAAAATCCTTTCCAGTTGAAGTACCAATAGTGTAAGTACCACCCATAGCTGGACCAAATCCGTTTCTGACAATAGTATCATTAATTGCAGAACTATCTGTAACACCGTTTGGTGAAGAAGTCCAGAACTTCATATTATAAGTTCTTCCAGTTTGAAAGTTGTAGTTGGTAACTGTATATACTGAATCTTGCAGCCTTGTTTTAGCCAATCCCGTAAGTTTGGTAGGCCCGTAGTTAGTGGTAGCTCCACCCACTTGAGTAATGGAACCGCTAACAGTAACTGTATCCAATCTAGACTGACCGAAATTCCTAACCCTTAACTTAACGTCATTGTTACCTGCACAAGCAGCCGCTGGTAAAAGTTCAGCAATTCCCGCATCGTTGTTGATAGGCTCTGGTATCCACATTCTGTAGTCTTCAACCTCTCCTGTATAAGAACTATACCCACAAGGCTGCATCTGTAAATAATAACCACACATTACACGCATTCTCAATTGACCGTATGCAGCTGTACTTGGGACAGTAATCCTAACATTAGTCGTGTTTGTACCACTTTGATAAGCAGTAGGAGCTGTAATTGTCTCTCCAGCATCAAAGAAGTCTCCATCATCATTCCAATCCACAAATACCGCAGCGGATAAATAATGAACAACAGTCAAGTTAAATGACTGACCATAATTTGTAGATATACTATCAGAAGCAGTATAATTATTAACTGCAGCTTGATTTGCACTAAACCTACTAATATTAACTGCTCCACCTGTGGTGGTCACTCTAGTAATTCCATCCCAGGAACCACTAACACTAGGAGTGCAATATTGAGAATACCCCGAAAAGGATAAAAGCAACATTGCTGCCCCAAAAAGGGTGCTTTTTAAAAGCAAATAATTGTTTTTCATATTTTAGAAATTAGATAAGAATGAATATAAGAGTGTAAAATTTTAATGTTATTTATTATGGATATATTATTTGAGATAGAAATTGAGTAGGGGTTAAACCAGTATTGAGTTTAAAAGCCTTATTAAAAGAAGATCGAGAATGAAAACCCACTTTGTGAGCATAATACTCTAGAGTGTACTTCGGTCTATTGTTTATAAGCTCACTCATTATTAGAGCTTGCAAATCGGCAGTTCTTAGTTTATTGATATAGTTTTCGAATCGCAAGTGTTTTTTTGTACTAATTACAATGGATAAATAAGTTCGATTAAAGTGAAGTTCCTTGCTAATTGTTGCCGAATCAAATTTGGGGTCCCAGTGCGGTTTCATAGTTGTTAAATATTGATCAATCTTTTCACACCATTCGTCAATTTGCAATTCTGTTAAAAGGACTTTTTTTTGATTATTCCCTGTTACTATAACTAGCTGCTCATTTTGAATGAGAGGAAGTTGTTCTTCTGAAATCGTTTTTTGAGCCTCCATGTTCTAATTGTTATGTTTTAATTGGAAATAAAAAGTTTCAAGCGCTATTTAAAATAGAGTAAGCTGCATGAGATTCTATATCCCCAAACTAATAAACGAGTATTACCTATAATAGGTGAGTAAAAGGTTGGCTCGAAGTGTAGCTTTTTGTAAATAAGCTACAAACTGAATTACGAAACTTTTTAAAGTATTTGAGAAACAGTTACTTATAGAATACGTAATTTGTAGATATTTTAGTTGAATTAAAAGCAGTTGAAGAAAAAGCAGCGAATTTTCTTTTAGTAATCATTGTATAAAATTGAGCTGATTTGAAATTGACAGAATGAAGCAATCAATGAAAATTAGGCAGCAGATTGCAAATTGACCAAACGATGCAATTAGTGATGAAAAAAGGTCGAGTAAAACTCGACCTTTTAGAAATATATATGTTTTGATAAATTCTAGTTACCACACTTTCCTTCACCACATTTGCCTTCTTTAGACTTATCGTCTTTTTTAGCATCTTCTTTTTTGTCTGATTTTTTATCTGATTTCTTATCCGTTTTTTTGGCGTCTTCTTTTTCGTCTCCTGACTTTCCTTCGCCACACTTTCCTTCACCACATTTTCCTTCGCCGCATTTAAGCTCAACAGTTAGATTACTTACCATTTTGTTGTCAGCGATAAAATCAGAATTGAGTTCAATTAGGTTTGAACGCACTTCAGATCCTGATCCAAGGTGATCAACAGCAAATAAATCTGCTGCACTAGCATTATTTGATACAGCTCCAAGAGCCAAAGTTCCAGTTGCTACAGCAACAATTTTTCCAATTTTCATAGTTATAAGTTTTAATTATTCTACTAATGTACGTTTTGTCATTATCCATGTAATACTAAAAACTGAGATATGTCATTAATCTATCAATTATTTGGTAATTGAACTGTTTTTTTGACAGTCTAAAATTGCTTTTATAATGTCGTATTCTTTGGCTTTAAGCACAAACTCATCTTCTAATGGACATTCTTCCATAAACCGTTGGGCTTCTTCTTTAGAATCCAGCTCAAGCGCTTTCTGAACAACCTGTGGATTGTATTTTTCACCTATAATTTTTTCCTCCTCAGACTTTTCCTTTGCCTTGGCAAGCTTTCTAGCCTGACGTGCTTCTCTTCCCCATTTATTATAAATAAGAGAAATAGGACTGGTAATTGGGATATGTGCATTTAAGTCCGTTTCTACGTCTTCTAGCTTACTCGGTTTTTTATATTCAAATAGTTCCGAATTTATAGGTTCAATAGGTGTTTGGTTAATGAAATCTTCTTTGAACTCTTCTTTGGTACTGTATTGATTGACGTCATATCCAGGTAGGTTATAAACTCGTTCTGACATATAAATAGTGATTGCTTTACCACTGGGAAGCCAAAACATACTAGTGTAAAGTATGTGGTCTTTGTAGCCTATTGAAGTTAAAATTAAGGTATCTCCATTTTGATAAGGTATTGTAAAGCTGCCATCAGCAGTTGAATTGGTGGCTTTATTAGAGTTAATGTTTACGACATGAACGCCAATTAACTTAGCGCTGTCTTTTTTTGAAACTATTTCACCGATCAGTAATTTGCTTTGGGCAAAAACGTGGTTTGCACTTAATAAAAGTAGAAGACAGGTAAAAACTTGAATACATGCTTTCATAGGCAATCCTATTACATTCACATTTATAGCAAGTCTTGGTATTAGTGACCTATTTCGCAATATCCATTGCTTCTTTTGCCGTTAAAGTTTTACCGTCGTATTCTCCAACCACAAATGCTTCATTTATATTGAAGTCCCCCAATTCATCGATATATGCATTTGCTTGCTCATAGCTTGAGAATTCCCCGATATAATAACGAGTCTTGCCATCACTTCCTTTTTCATTTTTAATCTTGCCCAGTTTAACAAATTTGTTAAACTCTTCCATTGATATTGCGTTTTCATAAGCCCCTAGTTGAACCTTGAAACTTACTTTACTTCTGTCTTTAGAAGCAGGTGCTGAAGAAGGTTCAAATGTTGCTCCAGCACTTGATAACGAAACTTGCTCTCCTTCGTTAAATGCTTTGATTAACGAAGTTTCAACACCTTGGCCTTTTAAAGCAACGCTTGCAGCAGCTGCTTCGTCATATGATGAGTAGCCTTTTCCAGTATAATATCTGGTAAAACCATCCGAACTTCTTATACCCATAACTTCAAGGTCTCCAAATGCACCTTTTCTGACTGGTTTTTTAAATGCTCCTATTTGAATTCTAAACTGAGTACCTGGAGGTGCTGTTTTACCTACCGAAGGGCCTACAATCTCGCCTCGAGTATCGGCAATAATTACTTTACCGGTAACCGTTTCTTCAACAATTGCTCTAGTCGAAATTCCTTTGTCTTTAAGCTCTTTGTTTTTTGCTAGGGCTTCGCTTATCTCATCAAACTCTCCCACTAAAACGGTTGCATCATCGCCATCTTTTACACTTTTAAGTTTTTCATTACTCAATAAGTCGCCAGCTTGCTCAGTTGAAAGAGAGTCACTAGCCACTTGAACGCTGTATTTCTTTTTTGTAACTCTATTACTTCTATTGGGCAATTCGTTGGTATAAATAGTGTCTTGCATTGTCGAAAGTACACCCGATTCATCAAGAAACCTTAGAGCAATCATTCCAATTTCTTCTTGTGTCAACCCTACACCATTCGTGTCAACCACCATGGTAGAGTCAGTACCTAACTCTAAATCCTTAAAATCGGGTACCCCATCATTATCCTCATCAAAAGGACAACCCTTTTCATCGACTTCAATTCCAGCAGGTGTTTCAGGGCACTCATCTTGTAAGTTTTTTATACCGTCTAAATCTGAATCCCCATTGGCTAAATCTGATAGTTCCTCGTCGCTAATTCCATCTTCTCCTGGATCTATTGAGTTCTTATGATCCGACAGATCAAAACTCAAACCGACATGACTGTATAAGAAACCTTCTACTTTACCTGGACCATTATAGTCTCCAACACCTTCAGTGGTTACGCCATCAACCCAATCCGTTAGTAATATATTGTAGGTTGCCCCAAGGTGAACGTGAAACCTATGACTTAAGCGCATATTTACACCTGCGCCAAAAGGAACGGTAAACGAGAACTTATCAAATTCTGTAGCTCCAGTTATGCCACTTTTTCTAATGTCGGTTTCGTAATCATAATCGCGCTGCAATTTGTTAGCTGAGGCTAAATTCTCGGGAGTTTCCGCTCTATCCATTATGTCCCCCGAACTCCAATAGTAGTATTGATTACCGTTAGCATCGAATAAATCCGCTTTTGAGTTAAACACTAAAGCGTCGAAGCCTAAAGATAAATAGGGGTCAATAGCTCGTTTTTCATTCAAAAAGTGATTAAAGTTATAGCTGGTTTCTATTCCATAAGTTTGAATTCTACTACTAAAATTTAAATTTCTTGAAGCACTTCTTTCATTTCCAGAAAGTGTACCTAACATTGTTCTAAAGGTTAAGTAGAAACTGTTTTTTAGAGGAAAAGAAACACTTAAATCCGTCGCAAGGTTTGAAAGTAGTATGCCGTTTGCTTTCTGATTGTTGGATACATCTCCAAAAAAAGTAAGCCAACCACCCGATAAAGAGACGATAGGTCTAAAATCACTTATGTCTTTCGAACTGTCAGCTGCTGTTGGTTCAAGAACAAATTGTTCGACCTCGTTGCTATCAGCTTGCGCAATAGAATTTGCGCTAAAGATTAGAATAAATATTCCTGTAAGAACTGACTTCATTTTACTTAATACAATAATCCGCCTAAAGTAACTAATAATTGATTGGTGCAGTTGGTTTTTCGCTATTTAAACCATTTTTGCTTGCTAATCATCAAAGCTTCTTGGACTGTAATTCTAATACCCTCATTATAAGCAGTTACAAATGGCCCGTCGAATTTGTGTTGACCAGCATTTACAGTCTCTCTATTGTTACGAGCATTTCTGTAAATTTGATAAGACCCTGTGGTATATTTAACCCAGCCACTGTGGTTTTCAATTACAAAATCATTCGTCCAATTGTGTCTTTTTTCAAAGTATGCTTTGTTAACTACATTCTTACCAGCTGCAATTTGAACTCTATAATTTACACCTGATTTCACTCCGAAATCATTATCCAACACAGGCTCCGTTTTCTGCTCTTTATTTTGTTCTGTATTGAGGGGTGCGGTTTCAGTTTTAGAATCTTTGTTTTCCTCGTTAGTATTTTCCTTTTCTTTCTCAACCTCGAGGTTTTCTAAAACAGGTGTTTCTTCTAAGATAGGTGTTTCTTCAATAACTTCTTCTTCTTCTTCTTCTTCAAGTGGAGTGTTTTCTTCGCTAATTTCTTCGCTAATTTCTTCGGTAGTATTAGTGTTGTCCGATAACAATTCTTCTTCACTACTTTCAGCTATCTCCCTCTTTTCGTTATCGGAGTTTGTTGGAACAACAGTATTAGCTTCTTCATCCTTAGTCACTAATGCTATCTCATTGTCTAATGCTGGAGTTGTAATAGCCTCAGTATCCTGGTTTGTGAGATCTGTGTTAGTTGTAGCAATCTCCTTGGGTTCCTTTTTAATTGCATCAACTTTCTCGGTGCTTTCATTCTCTTTTGGAGTTACTTCTGTTTTGGCAGCGAGTACTTCTTCACCCTCATTAATGATGTCTACTTTTTTGGTAACGTTGCCTTCTAGAAAAGAAAAGTCACCTCTCAAAATAGAAACGTCTTTGTCTTTTGCTGCGCTTAAATCTAAATTATACGAAACCGTAAAATTTTCTTCTGGCGGCAAGGCCATCCATACGAATTTTCCTTTGTTTTTTATAAAACTAAAAATGGCTCCACTCAAATTACCTTCAGTCATTTTAGCGCCGAATGAAGTGAACTCTTGAATTTTGCAAAACCCTTCAATTCCCTGTTTTGTAATATTCAATTTAACTTGATACTTCTCATTTCCAAGAGATTCAACCGTTCTTACAACTTTAGCGTATGACTGCACCTTTTCTGCTTTTTGTTCAGTTGTAGTTTGATCGGCAAGAGCTTGCTCTCCTGTCGCAATAGATTTTTTGAAAACAGAATAACTTCTTTTTTCGTTGTTTTCTAAATAGGAGAATTTACCGCCAAGCTCAAAACTATTTGGTGCGGAATCAGCCACTTTGAGTTTGTATTTTACTGAAAAAGTTTTGTCTGTTGGAAAATTTAGCCAAATGATTTTTAGGACTCCATTGTTAAATGTGAAAGTAGCGTTTCCTATGTCAACCGCTTCTGCAATTACTCCTGCTGGTAAATTGTCGGTGAGTTTAGCGAATCCTTTAACACTTCCAACTGTGAAAACAATTTCCACAATTCCTTCAGATGCTTTATCAATTGATCCGGCGTGTTTATTTCGGCTTTAAATTCTTCCTTTTTTAACTCATTTACATCAGTTGAAAAGATAAATGAAAATGATATTATGTGCAGAAAAGCGATAAGTGTTCGAAGCATAGTGCTGTTTTTTTTTTGGACTATGTGAACAAATCTATTTTTAAGGCCTTAAGGCATAAGTAAAAGGGTATTGCACTTCTAAACAAGGAGCTGTGTACAAGAGTAGTTTGAAAAGCAGAAATACTAATTTATATATCTGATTTTCAGTATATTAAATCGATTCAATTAACTTAAGTAGGAGTAGGAGGTGTTAGCCGTACTTATAAAGAAAGGGTTGTTGATTACTCTGTGCGTTTCTAGAAATTTGGTTTTAAAAGGTACTTCGAGTAGAAGGATTCAATTTCTTGAACAGCTTCATCGGAGGTATCTACAACCCTAAATAAATCAAGGTCTTCTTCGCTAATGTTTTTCTCGGTTTCTAGCATTGTGGACTTTATCCAATCCATAAGACCCGACCAGTACTTTTTCCCCACTAATATAACGGGAAATTTTCCAATTTTTTGTGTTTGCATTAAAGTCAATGCTTCGAAAAACTCATCTAAAGTTCCAAAGCCTCCAGGCATTACAATAAACCCCTGAGCATATTTAATGAACATGAGTTTCCTAACAAAAAAGTAGTCGAAATTTATGAGTTTATCTCTATCAATATATGGGTTTTCGGTCTGTTCAAAAGGTAGCTCTATGTTCAAACCAACTGACTTGCCACCTCCGCGTTGTGCTCCTTTATTTGCTGCTTCCATAATACCAGGGCCTCCGCCGCTAATCACTCCAAAACCTGTGAGAGTGAGCTTGTATGCAATCTCTTCAGTAAGCAAGAAATACGGGTGATCTTCTTTAGTTCTGGCTGATCCAAATATGGAAACACAGGGTCCAATTTTGGACAATTTTTCAAACCCTTCTACAAACTCAGACATAATTTTAAATATCTGCCAAGAGTTATTGCTTTTTATTTCGCTCCAATTTTTGTCTTTGAAAGCCTTATTAATCTTATCGTCGTTTGTCATAGTTATTAAAATTGATCAGAATATTGTGTGATTACAAAATCTCTTTTAAAGGGATATATTTGCACCAATATTACGGTTGTGCACTCAAATAAGTTATCATATTTTTTTCTTTTAGCAATTATTGTGTGTTGCTCTAGTTGCAAAAAGTGGCCTTGGCAAGATTGCGAAAAGGGCACTGGTGATGTATTTGAAGATCGCAGGTCATTCGCGAATTATCACACTTTTACCCTGGATATCCCTTCGGAGCTATATATTCATTATGATTCGAGTAGGTCGCGCAGTGAAGTAATGGTAGTTGCCCAAGAGAATGTGGCTGAACAAATAATAGTGACCGATAATGATGGGTTTATTACAGTCGGTTTTGATGGTTGCTTTAGAGAGTATGAAGAAATCCAATTCCATCTTTTTGTAAAATCCTTAGAAAAGTTGGTAGTTAACTCTCCGGCTAAAGTCTACACCACTAAAGCTATTTATGGAGAAAAATTTCATTTAGTATTCAATGAATCCGCTTCTTTGGACGCATTTTTTTATGTTGATGAGTTACAAGTTGATTTTCGGGGTGCGGCAAATATTAAAACCCAAGGTTATGCTCATGTTCACAAAGCAAACTTTAATTCAGCTGCAACCTACGATGCTCAGTACTTAATAACAGACAGTACTTATGTTATTATGAATTCAACAAGCACTTTTAAAGCTTATGCTTCTGGATTGTTGGATGTAACTATGACACAGGGGGTAATAGAGTTTGACGGAGAAGACACGCTCAATATTACAGACCGAAAAACTGGTGGAGTCCTTTTAGATTTGAGAGACTCCCTTTAAGCTAAGAGCAATTCTCTTCCTTTCTAAATCAATGCTTTTTACTTTAGCTTCTACAGTTTGATTCAAGGATACTATTTCGTTTGGATCAGATACAAAGGCATCAGCCATTTCAGACAGATGAATGAGTCCATTTTCTTTAATACCGATATCTACAAAGGCTCCAAAGCCAGTGATATTAGAAATAATGCCGGGAACAATATCGCCTACTTGCAGATTGTTAATCGTTTTTAAATCCTTTCGAAACTCAAATACTTTGGCCATTTTTCTGGGGTCACGATTTGGTTTTTCAAGTTCCGCTAAAACAAAAGTCACAGTTTCTAGTCCTGTTTTTTCTGAAACAAACTCTTTGGGATCTATTGATTCGAGAACTTCTTTGTTACCAACAAGTTCATGGATAGATAATTTTAATTTTTTAGAAATTAATTGGACAACAGGATAAGATTCTGGATGTATTGCCGAATTGTCGAGAGGGTTTTTAGCATCAGCAACTCTTACAAAACCAGCGCATTGTTCGTATGCTTTTTTACCTAGACCATTGACTTTGAGTAAGTCTTCTTTTGAACTAAACGCACCATTTTCAGATCGTTCTAAAACAATTGATTCCGCTATTTTAGGTCCAATCCCGCTAACGTAGGTTAGCAAATGAGAGCTAGAAGTATTTAGATCAACGCCAACTTTATTCACACAGTATTCAATACTTCGAGTAAGTCCACTGTCCAATTGTGCCGGAGGTATATCATGCTGATACTGCCCGACACCTATAGCTTTTGGTTCAATTTTTACCAATTCGGATAGTGGGTCTAATAATCGTCTACCAATAGAAACAGCTCCTCTTACGGTTACGTCGTAATTCGGAAATTCAGCTCTCGCGACCCTAGATGCACTGTATACAGATGCACCTGCTTCACTGACAACAAATACCTGTATGTCTCTATCGAATCTTATTTTTTTTATTAGTTGCTCAGTTTCGCGGCTAGCGGTTCCATTTCCAATTGCTATTGCTTCAATTTTGTAGGACCTAACGAGAGTATTTATTTTATTTAATGCTCCGCTATCATGCTGCGGTGCATGGGGGTAAATCGTTTCGTTGTGTTTTAGCATTCCATTACTATCCAAGCAAACCAGTTTGCAACCAGATTTAAACCCAGGATCAATGGCTAAAATCTTTTTGTTACGCAATGGTGCAGTCATTAAAAGCTGTTCCAAGTTTTTACGGAAAATTGAAACCGCTAAGCGATCTGATTTTTCTGATAAGTTATTAAATACTTCTCTTTCTAGCGCTGGTTTAAGTTGTTTGGAATAGGCTTTAATAATTGCTTTTTTGAGCAGGGCAGTATATTCAGTATTGCCTTTGATAAGTGTATTTTCAATTACTTCAATAGATTCTGCTTTTTTAGGTGAAATTCCAATGTTTAATAGGTCTAGATTTTTACCACGTCTCAATGCCATAAAGCGATGCGGTTTAATGCGTGTAACACTTTCATCGAAATCGAAAAAATCACTAAATTTTTCTGCTTCAACTTCCTTACCCTTTACAACTTTGCTAGAAACAAGTGCTTTATTCTCAAAGATTCTGCGAAGTCGATTTCGTATCCATTCATTATTGTTTATCCAGTCAGCAGCAATGTCAATAGCTCCCAGTAGAACTTCTTGTTCAGTTGGGAATTGTTTCGAAATAAACTTTTTTGCGAATTGATTTGGGGAACTATCTGTTTCTTTCATAATGGCTACAGCTATTGGTTTTAGCCCAGCCTCTAATGCAACGGTAGCATTGGTTTTAGTTTTCTTTTTGAAGGGAAGAAACAGGTCTTCTAAGGCAATAAGATTGGTGCATTCGGTTATTTTGGTGTTTAATTCTTCGGTTAAAACATTTTGTTCCTTCAGGTTCTTTTGAATACTTTTTTTTCGCTCTTGTAATTTGTTCCAAACTACCAGTTGATTCTGGATAGCTTCAATTTCTACCTCATCCATTCCGCCAGTAGCGTCTTTTCTATAGCGCGCTATAAAAGGAATCGTGCCTCCACTTTCGATTAATTCAATGCAATTGTTAATGTATTTATCGCTGAGTTTAGTAGCTTGTTTAATGAAAGTAATTTTAGAAGTATTCGACATAAGTGGCATTGGGTATTTTTGCACTTCAAAATTAGGAAAAGGGCAAACGCATGAATTTTTACAGTAAGAATTTTAAACTTGGAATGCTAGGGGGTGGGCAACTTGGCAAAATGTTTATCCAAGAAGCAGTGAATTATAATGTTCAAGTTTGTGTTTTAGACCCTGATAGTAACGCCCCATGCTCTTTAATTGCTCATGAATTCCAGTTAGGAGACTTTAAAGATTATCAAACGGTTGTTGACTTTGGGAGAGATAAAAACGTGCTCACTATTGAAATTGAGCATGTGAATACCGATGCATTGAAGCAATTGGAAATCGAAGGCGTAAAAGTATTTCCGCAACCTCATATTCTGGAATTGATAAAGGATAAAGGACTTCAAAAAGAATTTTACAGAGAAAACAATATTCCAACGGCTCCTTTTGTATTGGCTAATTCTAGGGCAGAGTTGCACGAGCATCTGCAAAACTTTCCATTCATGCAAAAAGCAAGAACGGGAGGCTACGATGGCAAAGGTGTATACGCATTAAAGTCAGAAAGTGATATCGAAATGGCGTTTGATGCACCGAGCGTTTTAGAGGAGTTTGTTGACTTTGATAAAGAGCTGAGCGTAATTGTTGCTCGAAATGAGAGCGGTGAAGCAGCTACTTATCCATTGGTTGAATTAGAATTTAATCCAATTGCAAATTTGGTGGAATATTTAAAATGCCCTGCTGAAGTATCTACTGAGATAGAGGAAAAGGCTCAAGCATTGGCTATGAAAGTGGCTGAAAAACTCGAAATTGTTGGCTTGCTTGCTGTTGAATTTTTCTTGACTAAATCTGGAGATTTGTTGGTGAATGAAGTTGCGCCAAGAACGCACAATAGTGGTCATCAAACAATAGAAGGGAACGTTACCTCTCAATTTGAACAGCATTTACGAGCTGTTTTAAACCTACCACTGGGAGATACTAGTATAATTCAACCCAGTGTAATGCTCAATATATTAGGAGAGCCTAATCATAGCGGAGAAGCCATTTATGAAAACTTGGAAAAGGTAATAGCTATGTCAAAAGTTCACGTTCATTTATATGGTAAGCACCTTACCAAACCCTACCGGAAAATGGGACATGTTACAATAACCGATGCGGATATCAACAAGGCCTATGACAAGGCAAAGGAGGTCAACGTTTTGTTAAAGGTATTGAGTAGTTAAAAATCTACATCAGTTTATAAATTCTTGGTAAATCGTTATGAATAATAGTAATACGATCATACTTTAGCGCTTTACTTTTATTTAAGCATGAATAATAATTATTTAAAGAATTTAAAGTCTGATATTCCAGCTGGTTTGGTGGTGTTTTTGGTTGCCTTGCCGTTATGCTTGGGAATAGCTTCTGCTTCTGGTTCCAGTCCTGACACTTTTTCTTTGGTAGCCGGTATAATTGCAGGAATTGTTGGTGGAATTGTCGTTGGCTTTTTTAGTGGGTCCCAAGTAGGGGCAAGTGGACCTGCAGCAGGACTTGCCGTTATAGTGTTTACGTCCGTAAATGATATTGGATTTCAACCTTTTTTGCTTGCTGTTATGATTGGTGGACTTCTCCAAATTATCATGGGATTTCTCAAGGCAGGAATGATTGCTTATTATTTTCCAAATTCGGTGATCAGAGGCATGTTAGCAAGCATTGGAATTATTTTAATTCTTAAACAAATTCCTCATGCCTTAGGATATGACAGAGATCAGGAGGGAGATGCCTCTTTTTTTCAAGCCGATGGAGAGAATACGTTTAGTGAGATCTTTCAAGCTTTGGATTACTTCTCTATTGGCGCGGTAATTATCTCTGTTACTTGCCTTATAGTGCTTATTTTATGGGATAAATACCTTACTCCCAAAGGTGGGGTAATGAAAATGTTACCTGGGGCTTTAATTGTAGTTACTCTAGGTGCTGTTTTGAATAGAGTTTTAGGTATGATAGATCCTGCTCTTTCAGTAAGCGCAGAACATTTAGTTCAAATACCAAAAATTAGTTCATTCGCAGGTCTTAGTGAATTTGTAACTTTTCCTGATTGGAGTTCTGTTTATAATCCTGCGGTTTGGATAACGGGATTTACGATAGCTATTGTAGCATCCCTTGAAACGTTGCTTTGTGTTGAAGCTACTGATAAATTAGACCCCCATAAAAGAATAACTCCAGCAAACCTAGAGTTAAAGGCACAGGGAATAGGGAATATGATCTCAGGCTTAATTGGGGGACTGCCAATTACACAAGTTATTGTACGCAGTAGCGCTAATATTGACGCTGGGGGACAAACGAAAGTGTCTACCATTTTTCACGGTGTTTTATTGTTGGTTTCGGTGGTGTTTATTCCAGGGTTGTTAAGTCAAATACCATTAGCTGCACTAGCGGCAATTTTGCTGGTGGTTGGTTATAAACTGGCTAAAATCAGTGTCTTTAAGGATATGCTGTCGAAAGGAAAAGAACAGTACATCCCTTTTCTAGTTACGGTCTTTGCAATCATATTATCCGATCTTTTGATAGGAATTGGAATAGGTTTTTTAGTTGCCATTTTCTTTATTCTTCAACGAAATTTAGAAACAGACCATGTTAAAATTAAAGAAGAAGATGATGGAAAACACACTCACCGAATTATTTTGTCTGAAGAAGTCAGCTTTTTGAATAAAGGCGCATTGCAAGATGCCTTGGAGCATGTGAAACATGATGAAGAGGTAATTATTGACGGAACAAAAGCGGTAAGCATCCCTTATGATATTTTTGATCTGATCAAGGAATTTGAAAGCACTGCACACGAACGCAACATAACTGTATTTATGAAGGGATTCACAAAAGATAAGGTCAACTAAATATTAACCAATGATAGTCCAAGTAAAAATTCAGGAACGGTGTTTTATCAAAGATCCAGATACTTCTGAATTGGGTCAAAATATAGTTGCTAATAGTATTTCATTGATTGATGAAATTGGATTTGAAGCCTTCACATTTAAAAAGTTAGCGAAGAGAATTGAGTCTACCGAAGCATCGGTTTATAGGTACTTCGAGAACAAACATAAACTGCTCATATACTTGGTCTCGTGGTATTGGAATTGGTTTGACTATCGATTAACCTTTGCCATGCAAAATATTGCATCGCCAGAACGAAGATTAGAAATATTTATAGAACACATTACACATCCCGTAAAAGTCGATCCTACATTTAGTCACATTGACGAAGTTGCATTGCACAGAATTGTAATTTCTGAAAGTTCAAAAGCATACTTAACCAAGGATGTTGATTCTGATGACCAAGAAGGCTACTTTATTAGCTTTAAGAATTTAGTTAATGAACTAAGCAAAATGATTGCTGAGGTTAACCCTAACTACAAATATCCGAATGCATTAATCAGCACCATTATCGAAAGCGCTCATTTTCAGCGGTTTTTCAGTAAACATTTACGTTCTCTTACCGAAAGTAATTCTGACCTATCGCTAGAACTATTTCTTAAACATTTACTATTCTCTAGCATTAAGCCTGATTAAGCTTTAATTAATTCCTAAAGAGGTCTATTTATTGCCCCTAATTCATGCACTTTTGTAAGCATGAGATATTTCCTTTTTTTTGTGATTTCAACTTTAATATTGAGTTGCACTGCACAGAATCAGCCAAAAGATAAGCAAAACAAAAACTATCAAATTGCATTCTACAATGTGGAAAATTTATTTGATACGATAAACGCACCGGGCAAAAGAGATGGTGAATACACACCAAGTGGAGCGAAGGAATGGGATACAGAAAAGTACAAACAAAAGCTGTATCGCATAGCTCAAGTAATTGCTTCGATAGACTCAACTGAATCCTTGGCTGCAATTGGCTTGGCTGAAATAGAGAACAGATTGGTTCTTGAGGATTTGTCCAAGCACAAAAGTATTGTGGAATTAGGGTTGAAAATAATCCATAAAGAAAGTCCAGACTTTAGAGGAATTGATGTTGCTATGCTTTACAATCCAGCACTTTTGACAGAAATTGAAAGCGTTTTTATTGAAGTAAATATGAACGATAGCGGAAAAACTACACGCGATATTCTCAAAGCAAGATTGGTGGATAATACCAACGACACAATTTTGGTGTATGTAAATCACTGGCCTTCTCGCTGGGGTGGGCAAGAAGTGACTAACCGCAAAAGAATTGCTGCTGCAACTGCTTTGAAAAAGGACTTAGATCGTGAGAAATCAGATTGTAAAGTATTGATAATTGGAGATTTAAACGATTACCCTACAAATGAGAGTGTGCTTACAGTATTAGGAGCTGATTCAGTTATTGGAGAAAGATTATACAACGCAACTTTTCCAATTCATGCAGATAAGAATCAAGGAACGCATGCCTACAGAGGTAATTGGGGAGTATTGGACCATGCCATTCTTTCCAATAATTTGATGCAAAATGTAGATTCTGTTTATGTGCACAAAAAACAATATATGTTGTATGAAAATAACGCAGGAAAATGGTTTCCGAGTAGAACTCATTCAGGAAAAAAATACTTTGCAGGGTATTCTGATCACTTGCCAATTGTTGTAAATTTTAAATAAATCCTATGGAATTTTTAGACAAAAAATTAGATGATTATATCACTGCACATTCTGAAGTTGAAAATGAAGTTTTGGCTGAATTGAATCGTCAAACACATCTCAAGGTATTGATACCTAGAATGATTGCAGGCCATTATCAAGGCAGAGTATTGAGTATGTTGAGTCATATGATAAAACCTAAAACTGTGCTTGAAATAGGAACATATACTGGATATTCGGCGATTTGTTTTGCAGAGGGTTTGGCCGAAAATGGAACAATTCATACCATTGATTTAAACGAGGAGTTGGAAAGTTTTCAAAGTGAGTATTTCAAGAAAAGTGGATGTGCAGATAAAATTGTTCAACATGTAGGAAGCGCACTTGACGTAATTCCGAAACTTGAAGGTAACTTTGACTTGGTGTATATCGATGCAGACAAAGAAAATTACTGCAACTATTACGATCAAACAATTAACAGGATTAATAAAGGCGGCTACATCATCGCCGATAACGTTTTGTGGAGCGGAAAAGTGATTGAACCGCTTAATCCTAAAGATGAAGAGACGCAAATGTTATTGGAGTACAATAAAAAAATTCAAGAAGACAATAGGGTTCAAAACGTTTTGCTTCCTATTAGAGATGGCTTAATGATTGCTAGAAAACTTTAAAAAAAACAGTATGAAAAACGCAACGATTGCCACCTTATTTTGCGCCATATCCTTTGCTGGGTTTGCGCAAGAAAATAAACAACCCACTTTAGAAATTAATGGCCAAGCACAAATGAGCGTGATGCCTGATGAAGCTATTTTTTCAATTACCGTAAATCAAGAAAATGCAGATTTTGGAATAGCCTTAGATCAATTAAACACTAAAATTAGTGCGTTAAAGAAAGAATTAAAGAGCGTTAAGATTGAAGTTGAAAACATAAAAACGACCAATTATTCCATCAATGAAAATTGGAAATACGAAAACGGAAAACGCTACCAAGATGGATACAAGGCAATGCACAGTATTAGGGTACACATTAAGTTTGACAAGGAAACCATGAAAACGGTCTACGGTGCAATTCGGGACTCCAAAGTGGAAGTGAATATGCGCTTGAGCTTTGGTTTGTCCGATCGAAAGAAGTACGAAGCCGAGCTTATGCAAATGGCGGTGAAAGATGCAAAAACTAAAGCCATGTTATTAGTAGGCGCAGCGGATATGGAAGTTATTGGCATTAAAAAAATTATTTACGGAGGGGGATCAAATCATCAGCAACCTAGAACTTATAATATGGCAATGGATGCAATGTCGGCTAAATCTAGAGGAGAGGCAAATATTGATGTTACTCCGGGAGCGATTACCTTGAGCGATAGAGTGTTTGTTATATTTGAGTTAACGGCAAAATAGAAATGCATGCGAGTAGATTTTAGAAGTGATACGGTAACTATACCAACTGCAGAAATGTTGGAGGCGATGTTTACAGCTGAGGTTGGTGACGATGTTTTTGAGGAAGACCCTACGATAAATGCATTGGAGCAAAAAGCTGCAAAAATGTTTGGAATGGAAGCTGGATTGTTTTGTCCAAGCGGAACACAAACCAATCAAATTGCTATAAATGTTCACACGCGACCTGGAGACGAAGTGATTTGCGATGTACTTTCTCACATTCATGTTTATGAGGGTGGCGGTATAGCTGCAAATTCTGGAGTTTCCACCACTTTAATAGACGGTGAAAAAGGTCAAATTACTGCGGAACAAATAAAAGCAGTAGTAAAAGCGGATAATGTTCATTTTCCAAAATCTACCTTGGTTTCGTTAGAAAATACCTGCAATAAAGCGGGTGGAACGGTTTACGATTTAAAGAAAATCCAAGAAATTAAAACATGGTGTGCGTCGCACAATATTGCACTGCATTTAGATGGCGCTCGGATTTTTAACGCCACTGTAGCTGCCGATTATTCGACTAAGGATATTGGTAATTGTTTTGACACCATTAGCATTTGTTTAAGCAAAGGGCTTGGTGCACCAGTTGGAAGTGTTTTACTTGGCAATAAAGAGTTTATTAACCAAGCTAGGCGTGTTCGAAAACGCTTTGGTGGAGGTATGCGACAAGCTGGATACCTTGCAGCTGCTGGAATTTATGCTTTGGATAATAATGTAGAACGCCTAAAAACAGATCACATGAACGCAATTGAATTGGGAAAAACCTTTCAGGACTTGTCTTTTGTCACTAAAGTGACCTCAGTAGAAACCAATATTGTTATGGTGCATTTTGATGCTCCCAACACTACTGAAAAAGTTATGGAATTATTGACTAAAAATGATATTCATGCCTTAACTTTAACCCCTACAAGTATTCGATTGGTTACCCATTTGGATGTGAGTGCTGAGCAATTTGATTTTGCTATGGATTTCATTTCAAAAATGAACATATTGTAAGGCACGGTTGTTGCGTTAATATAGATATGAAAAAGTTAGTTCACCTTCTCTTAATCGCTCTTTTGCTCGCTAGCTGTGCAAGTATAGAAACGGCTAATTATTATACCGACGACCTTTACTACAACAACGATGTAACCCACAATTTCAACACCTCGGCAATACTTAATAATGAAAATGTTGCTATTCCAGAAGATGCAGTTGTTTACTATGATGAAGAAGAATCTAGTAGAATCAACCCGAAGTTTGAAGATCGAATTTTAGCTTACGAAGAGGAAGAAGAAAATCCAACGTATTTCGATGAAAACGAAAGACAATGGAGTCAGCCCAGATCGCCGCATTTAATGGGAGGTGCTGGATTATTGGTGATAGGAGGTAGTTATTTGATTTCTCCGTATCAAACTTACCAAAGTCCTTATTATACTGGTTTTTACAATCAGCCCTATACCCATTATGGTGCTGGAACTTCTTACATAGCTCCAATAAACAGAACACCGATTGTAGTAAATACTTCAGAACCTTATCGCCCAAACATTTCTAGTTCACGTTACGAAGCGGATCGTTTATCTAAAGTAAGACAGCCTATTCGTCCAGCTGCTGTTCAAAGTGGTTCTAGTTCATCCTCAAAACCTTCCGGTTACAATTCTAATGCTAGCCGAAAATACAAAACGGAAAGCAGTTCAGGCGGCGGAGCGTGGTCTAACCCAGGTTATCATAACAATTCTAGAACGAATACGGGCAGCAGTTCGGGTTCTAGAAGTTCAGGTTCAGTTAGTGGTGTAAGACGCAGGTAATATGCGGCTGCGTGTACTTGGTCTTGCTGGTTTAGTTGTTTTGCTTTTTTTTGAGCAACAACTTTTTTCTCAAAACTTAGAAGACGCCGTTCGATTTTCCACTCCTCAAACATTGGGTACTGCTCGATTTGTTGGTATGGCAGGCTCTTTTGGTGCGCTTGGAGGCGAGGCCAGTGCCGTAAATTCAAACCCTGCAGGAATAGGTGTTTTTAGAAGTGGTCAGTTTACCAGTAGCCTCACATTCGGCCAAAGTAAAAACAATTCTGTGCATTATGGTAGTGAAGCGGAAGCAAGTATGGGCTTTGGGCGCTTATCCAATTTTTCTGTAGTGCTCTCTGAAGAAGCCGATCACCCCGATTGGGAATTTGTAAATGCATTTTTTTCATACAATCAGCAGTCGATGTTTACTTCAAAATCAAAGTTTGAGGGAGTTAATAACCAGAGCTCTTTACTCGATTTATATTTTTTAGATGTTATTGAAGATCCTGATGTCACTGTAGAGTCGATTCCCGATTTTTTTCCTTTTGGTGCTGGTTTGGCTTGGGGAGCCTATCTAATTGATACCGCAAACGGAGAGTACATTCACGCTAATGAATTGCACGGTCAAACACAAGGGCGGGAAGACCAAGAACGTCGAGGTATTGGGCATTGGAGTTTTGGAGTTGGAGGGAACTACCGCGATAAATTGTATCTAGGGGCTTCTGTTGGCGTTTCAGCCTTGCGTTATTCTAGTACCTCCACATACACCGAAGAAATGCCTGAGAACGATCCCAATACATTTATGACTAGCTGGAAACAGACCAGTGAACTTAATATCAGCGGCAACGGCTTCCAGCTAAAAATGGGAGCAATTTATCGCATCAATAAATATTTGAGAATGGGCGCTTCTTTTAAAAGTCAAGAATTTTTTAAATTATCTGAGTCCTACACCAATATTTTGGAAGCAAATTGGGAAGATAGAGCTCAAACTGGAGCCGAATCTCCGGAAAGTTTGAACGAATACAAAATGCGCAGTCCTTATACTATTGGATTCAGTTTGGGTGCAGCTAAAAAGAAATTGGGAGCGATAAATTTCGATGTTGATTTGGTCGATTATAGAGCCCTTCAGTTTTCATCTATGCCAGCCTTTCCAGTCGATTTCACCGATTTAAACAACGAGCTTTCGTCGACATTTAAACCCAGGTTCAATTTCCGATCGGGAATAGAAAAACCCATTGGCCCTTATGCTTTAAGAGCTGGATATGCTTTTAATCAAGGGATTCAGAATACTACCTTATTCGACCGCCATCAATTTGGATTTGGTTTTGGGTATAGAAAAGACTTGTTTGCGTTTGATATTGGTTATGGATATGCAGTATCGAATGTGGGTGTACGCTACATTCATTTTGCGGAGAATATCAATTTAGCGCCGAGTCAGTACCAGACCGAACAGCATCAATTGGTATTGAGTTTTGCGGTTTATTTGAAGTAACGTTAAATTGTATGAGTAGTGGCAGATTTCGTGGTAGTTTCTTGTCAAACCGCTATGCAGTTTAAGCGTGTTACAGACCTTGATATTTAGCGCTTTGCCTGCAATTACTTATACAAAATGTTAGCAACTGGGATTCATTTGTCTATGATTAACGTACTATCAATTTTCCTGTTTCTTTTAGTTCTCCATTATCATTGAAAATTCTGATAATATATATGCCATCCCTACCTATTTCATTAGTATTTATTTGAAGTTCCGATTGATTTATAAGTTTAGTAAGTACTATTTGACCAAGAGGATTAATGATTTCCATATGGTATCCTGATTGATTATAATAATTTGCCGAATTAATAATAAAAAGACCATTTGCAGGATTAGGATAAATATTTATTGTTTTTGAATTATCTAACAACTCAATTCCCGCTATAAATTCGTTATATACCGCTTTAACTTCTGTTGAGTCTAATGCACGGTTATAAATGCGAATATCATCCATTATTCCTTCAAAGTATTCTTCATCCCAAGATGGATCTCTACCCAAATTTAATGAGTCATGATTAAACGCAACTACATAGTGACAGCTATCACTTAAATGTTGTGCTCCATTTAAATAAAGAATAATAATATTATTATCTCTCGTCATGGCAACAAAAGTCCAATTATTAGCAGAAACAATAATATCACCAGAAAACTCACAGGAATCATCAGTGCCTTGTATGCCTCCTAATAAATATCCATTTTCATCTATCGCCAGAACATGAGCATCTTCTCCATAACTTACAAGATCGATCCATTCTCCATCTTGTAAATTACCGATAGTATTGGTTTTTACCCACGCTGAAATAGTAATGTCATTTGCTTCTAATTGTGAATTTAATGGAATTGAAATATAAGTTTGTTAATCCATCAAAGTAATATGCTGACTGTGTATTTCCAAATCTGTCAGATTTCAATGTAGCACCATTTACTGTACCATCGTTTACATTGCTTGATTCATCTACAGCATTTCCATTAAAAGGCCAATATCCTACAAGGCTGTCGGTAGGAATTTGAGCCTGTACCAATCCACTCAACCCAAATATAGCGAGCAGTAATAAAATTGTAAAGTTCCTTCTCATGTTTTTTTATTTTAGTTACTTATATATCTATTAGTACTATTTTCTTTGCCTTGTTGCTAACAATTAGCTACGATAAACTTTACATTTAAAAGTTGCGCTTAGTTCGCGTATAGCTATAGGAAGGCCTCTGAAAAAAAGGAAAAAGAAGATGCTTAGAATTAAAGCCTTAAAGAAGGTAAGGTGCTTTGGTCTAATATCTAAAGCCGAGCATTAGAGCGCTTAACCTTCAAAAGACCCTAATATTAGCGCAAATCTGTGATAGCACTGGAATGTTTAATGTTGGTGCAAGCCGGTACGAAAAAAATAAACGTTTTAATAAGTGCTTATAGTCGATTATAAGCGTTTAATAAAACGGATAGATCCAAAAGTTACTTCTAACAAGTACCTTGCTAAGTTCTTTAGGAATTCCCCCATCTCGTCTCTTTCCAAATCTTTTGATCTTGTGGTGAAAGAAAGGTCCAGGCAACCACTCGGCTCGATTTATTGCCCGTACCCATTGGAATCGTTTTTACCAAACTGGCGCCGGCTTTTTCCAAAGCTTTATAAGTCCCTTTTAGGTTAGATTGTTTAGAGATCAACGTCGAAAACCAAAAGCAGTTATTGCCAACAGCTTTACTTTCTCGTATCATATTCTGGATAAACTGGTGTTCTCCACCTTCACAAATCAATTCCTTACTTATTCCAGCAAAATTGAGCTCAGGGGTTTTTACTTTTTTTCCAGATAGGTTTTTTACTTTTCTTCGAGTTCCTTTTTGTGCTTCTTCTGCCGAAGCATGAAAAGGAGGGTTACAAACCGTTAAGTCCACCTTTTCATCGTTAGCAATAATCCCCTGAAAAATAGCCGACGGGTTTTCTTGCAAGTGACATTCAATTTTGTTTTTTAAAGTGGCGTTGGCCACGATAATTCCATTTGCTGTTGCAATAGATGTTGAATCAATGTCTGACGCTATAAAGTTCCAATTGTATTCGGTAACTCCTATAATTGGGTAAATGCAATTGGCTCCAACACCAATATCCAGGCATGTAATCTGCTCTCCAATAGGGCTTCTGCCAAAATTTGTGGTGGTTAATAAGTCAGCCATGTGGTGTATGTAATCTGCTCGACCCGGAATTGGAGGGCACAAATTCTCATCGGGAAAAATCCAATGCTCAATTCCGTAATAGTAGTGGAGTAAAGCTTGATTTAACAGCTTTACAGCCTTTGGATTTGCAAAATCTATGGAATCCTTACCGTATTTATTGAGCACTATGTATGCTTTTAATTCCGGTTTGGAAATGATGAGCGCATTCAAATCATAGCGTTCTCGGTTTTTATTACGAGCATGCATTCTTGATTTTTCTTGCTGCTTTTTTTCTGTAGGTTTCATTTCTTCGATTTCAATAGTTTACATAAAAAAGCCCCGCTCAATTTCTTGAGAAGGGCTTCCTATATATTGTCTAAGACCGACTACTTAAAAATAGCGGTCATTTTTTCTGATTCTTCGTTGGCTAATTCTTCATCAACCAAAATACGACCACAGTGCTCACTGATAATGATTTTCTTTCTTGCTCTAATGTCCAACTCACGTTGAGGTGGTACCATAAAGAAAGAACCTTGTGTAGCTCCATCAATTACAGGAACAACTGCCAATCCGTGGATAGAGTTGTTTCTAATTCTACGGTAACCTTCTAACAACCTGGATTCAATTTTCGAAGCGTAATCGTCAGATAATTTAGAGAGTGCTTTTTCTTTCTTTTCGTTAGCGGAAACAATGTTATCCAATTCGCCTTTTTTGACAGCTAAATCTTCAGAACGCTCTTTCAATTTTTCGTCAGCCAAACCTAAAATCTCTTTTTTATTTTCGATTTTCACCTTGTACTCGTTTATTCTTTTTTCAGCCAACTCAATTTCTAAATCTTGAAATTCAACTTCCTTAGTAAGTGCTTCGAATTCTCGGTTGTTTTTAACCTCTTCCAATTGTTTCTTAAAACGCTTAATTTGAGCTTCAGAATCTTTAATCGTAAGTTTTTTCTTAGCAATATCACCATCTAAACCGGCAATTTCGCCGCTGAGTTTGTCAACTCGAGCTTGAATTTCAGCAATTTCATCCTCTAAATTTCCAACTTCTTTAGGTAATTCACCTCTATTCGCACGAAGTTCATCGATCTTAGAATCAATTAATTGTAAATCGTATAGCGATCTTAACTTCTCTTCGATACTTGCAATTGCAGCCTTTTTAGCCATATATACTTAATTAATAGTAGTTTACCGGATTTGTACTTATTTCCGTCAAATGGACTGCAAATTTAGGAAATTTTTCCTTCAGAAAATCGCCTAATAAGTCAATTGTGAATTGTTCACTTTCGTAGTGTCCAATATCTGCAATCACCAAGCTGTTCTCATGATCAAAAAATTCGTGGTATTTAAAATCTCCCGTTATAAATAGATCCGCTTTTACCGCCTTGGCACTTCCCAATAAAAAGCTGCCAGCTCCGCCGCACCATGCTATTTTTTTTACTGTTGATTTTACTGCACTTGTATGACGAATTACGTTGAGATGGAATTGTTTTTTAATCAGATCAAAAAAGGCATTCAAATCCTGCTCTTGTTCCAATTCACCAAACATGCCAGATCCAATGTTTGGGTGAGCGTTTAGCACGCTAAACAGGTCATAGGCAATCGATTCGTAGGGATGGCACTCCTTTAATTTAGCCAAAACTTCCGAGCGACGGTAATTTTCATAAATCACTTCTATCTTATGCTCTTTTTCATGATGACGCTCATTTTGAACCCCAACAAAAGGAGTTGCATTTTCATTAGGGGTAAAAGTTCCCGTTCCAATTGCATCGAAAGAACATTCAGAATAATTGCCTATGGTTCCAGCCCCTGCTGAAAATAACCCGTTCCTAACAGTTTCTAATTGATCAACAGGGCAGAAGGTGACTAGTTTTTCTAAAATTTGCTGTTTTGGTTGAAGTATCTCTGGGTGCTGAATACCCAATAGTGCTCCAATCTTGGCATTTACGCCTTGTTGTACATTGTCTAGGTTGGTGTGAATGGCATAAATGGCAATGTCATTTTTAATGGCCTTAAGTAGAGTTCGTTCTATATAGTTTTTTCCAGTTATACTTTTTAATCCTTTAAAAACAATAGGGTGGTGCGCAATTACCAAATTGCATTTTTTACGAATGGCTTCGTCAATTATTTCTTCGATAGAATCCAAGCAAATCAAGGCTCCAGAAATTTCCATTTTGTTGTTTCCAACCAATAAACCAGAATTGTCGTAGGATTCTTGCAGAGCAGGAGGCGCCAATTGTTCCAGTGCTTGAATGATTTGATAGAGTTTCATGATGTTGAATTTTGGAGTCCAAAACTAATCTATTCGGAATTTTAGCTTGAACGGTATCTTATTTTTAATAGACCTAAATAGATAGTGTCTAGGTTCTGAAATGCTTTTGCACTCATTCAACAAATAGGAGTTCGATGCTATTGCGCTTTTGCAAGGAAGAAGCTTATAGAAATAGTTTTAATCTATGATTAAGCTGTTTATACTTTATAACTTTGTGTCTTAATGAAAATAATTCGATTTATTCTTTATCCAATTGCTTTTCTGTACGGAGGGCTTATGACGTTGCGAAACTTCTTGTACGACATTGGATTCTTTAGTTCCAAAATCCACGATTTTCCTGTAATTTCTGTTGGTAATTTATCAATGGGTGGAACAGGCAAAAGTCCACATGTAGAATATATAATTCGATTATTGAAAAGAAAAAGCAAAATTGCTACTTTGAGCAGAGGTTATGGCAGAAATACTACTGGTTTTCTTGAAGTTTCTAGGAATCATTCGTTTCTAGATGTAGGGGATGAGCCTAAAGTTTTCAAAGATAATTACCCGTATCTAAATGTTTTTGTTGATGCAAACCGAAATCGAGGAATTAGAACTATTCGTGAAAAATATCCTGAGACGAAGTGTGTGATAATGGATGACGCTTTTCAGCATCGTACCATAAAACCGGGTCTTTCTATTTTATTGACCGATTACAGTAAGTTATACATTAAAGACCTAATGCTGCCGACTGGTGGTTTGAGAGAACCACATTGGGGCGCGCAGCGCGCCGATATTATTGTGGTTACAAAATGTCCTCCGATTTTTTCACCGGTGGATGCACGAGCCATTCGCAAGCAATTAAAAGCTAAACCGTACCAAAAAGTCTACTTCTCTTATCTATCGTATAACAACATAAAACCCGTTTACAAAAACGAACATCCGAAAAGTATTAAGCTCGGAAAAGAAAGTGATATCCTTTTGTTTACAGGCATAGCCAAACCTTCAATTTTAGAATATCATTTGAAAGATAAAGTCAATTCAATTCGTCATTTGAGGTTTGGAGATCATCATAATTTTATGATTAATGACATTCAGAAAATTGTGAAGGAATTTGAGCAATTAAAAGGAAAAAATAAAATTATCCTCACCACAGAAAAGGATTCGGTTCGATTGCAATCCTCTGGCATAAAGGAAATTCTTGGAGGTAAACCCATTTATTTTATTCCAGTTCAAGTACAGTTTCATGGAAAAGACAAGGATGAGTTTGATGAACAAATTTTAGAGTATGTTGCAAGAAATAAATAAAACAGCCGATTTTTTAAATCGTAAAATTCAACATCAACCTGCCGTTGGAATCATTTTAGGTTCAGGATTAGGAGGTTTAGCGGATAAGATTGAAGCAGAATTGGAACTGGATTATTCTGATATTCCAAACTTCCCAATTTCAACCGTTGAAGGTCATGCTGGTAAATTGATTTTCGGAAAACTTGGAGGTAAAAATGTAGTTGCCATGCAAGGTCGATTTCATTATTATGAAGGATATGGAATGAACAAAGTTGTTTTTCCAATTCGAGTTATGAAGCAATTGGGTATAAAGCATCTGCTGCTTTCAAATGCTTGTGGAGGAGTCAATGAAACTTATGAAATTGGCGATATAATGATTTTGAATGATCATATCAACTTGTTTGGAGACAATCCTTTAATGGGGCCAAATATTAACGAATTGGGTACTCGTTTTCCAGATATGAGTGAAGCCTACGATAAATCGCTGATTGGGAAAGCGCATTCGATTGCAAATGAGCACGAAATTAAAGTTCAAGAAGGCGTTTATGCGGGAGTAAGTGGACCGTGTTTGGAAACCCCTGCAGAATACCATTACGTGCGTGTTATTGGAGCAGATGTAGTAGGAATGTCTACGGTACCAGAAGTTATTGCAGCACGTCACATGGGAATTCCATGTTTTGCATGTTCAATTATCTCAGATTTGGGAGTAAAGGGTAAAATTGTGGAAGTAACGCATACCGACGTGCAGGAAGTTGCTAAGAATGCAGAGCCTTTAATGACAACCATTTTTACTGAACTAATCAGAAGTTTGTAGGGTTATTTTATTTTGAAGGTTTTGATTTTGCCTCACCTTCTTTAGGGTCGTAAGTAAACTCATCTATTACTCCAACTTTAAAGCTAGAACTGTAGTTTGTTGTTGACCAAATAACACCTTTGGCATCAACTCCATAAATGCTCCGTCCGTAACGAATATTCCAAGCGAAATTTGTCGTTTCCGACGGTAATTTCTTACCAATTTCTATTGGTCGTCCCCTTTCATTAAACCAGATTACTTGATCGTTTTGATTGATATAATACACGTTTTCATCGCCGTTAAAGGTGCACTTGTACAGGTAGCGATCGCTTGTAGGCGCTTCTGGAGTTTCAACTTTCTCCAGCACGGTACAGTTTAAATTTAAGGAAGCTGCCTGCATCCAACCTTCCGCCAAAGAAGTAATTCGAGAGTGAATAGGTGGGTGGTGAATCGTATCGGAAATACCGCCAATTTCTTCTAAACTCAATAAAGCAGATTCTGCCTCAGCCAAAGTAGCGCCCATTCTTTGTAAAATAAATCCGCTAAAATGATCTGCCACCAATTCATTTCCAGGGTTCGATCTTCCACTTTTTTCGGTATGGCCAGCAAGGTGGTGTCCAATTTCATGCGCCAAAACACTATAAGCACTCCAATCGGTTTCAGATTGAATGCGCAAGCGTTGAATGAACTTTGGATTGTAGCCAATGTAGCGATCTCGGTGTTTCGTATATGCTATAACATTGGGAATATCTAACTGAACTACCTTGAAGTCTGGAGGCAAGCCAATGTAATTCAATATATTGGTGGTTGCTTCTTTTGCAATTTTATCCGCTTCATAATCTAGGTTTTCGCGAGAAGTACTTTTTGAATCTTGAGCGTATGATGCAAAAAATGACAGGCCAATAATTAATAGGGTAATCAGTCTTATCATGATTCTAATTCAGTTGCAAATTGCATATCGTACAAATTTTTGTAGAAGCCATTTTCCTTCAATAATTCTGTATGATTGCCACTTTCTATAATTCTTCCATCGTCAACCACCATAATCCGATCTGATTTTTGAATCGTCGCCAATCGGTGGGCAATTATAATGGAAGTTCGGTTTTCGGTAATTTTTTCAGTAGCTTTTTGAATCATTTCTTCAGATTCGGTATCTACAGATGAAGTTGCTTCGTCTAATATTAAAATTTCAGGATTGTAAAGATAAGCTCTGATGAAAGCCAATAATTGCCTTTGCCCAACAGATAATGTTCCGCCGCGTTCTCCAACTGCATATTGATAATCTCCTGGCAAACGCATAATAAAGTCATCGGCACCAATTTCTTTGGAGGCTGTTCTTACTTCCTCCATGGTAATTCTTGGGTTGTTGAGCGTAATATTATTATAAATAGTATCCGAGAATAGGAAAACATCTTGAACTACAATTCCTACATGCTTTCGCAAAGAATTAAGGTCAATATCCTGAATTAAGTTTCCATCAATACTAACCGTGCCTTTTTGGTATTCATAAAATCGTCCTAAAAGGTTAATGATGGAAGATTTTCCAGCTCCTGTTGGCCCAACTAAGGCTACTTTTTCACCAGGTGCAACGCTAAAATTTATATCTCTTAAAATCCATTCGGGTTCATTATAAGCAAACCAGACATCTTTAAAATCAATTTGGCCTTTTGGATTTTTCAATTTAAGATTTCCTTCATTCTCGATTTTTGCATCGGTATCTAAAACTTTAAAAACACGTTCAGAGCTCACCATGCCCATTTGCAATGTATTGAATCGATCGGCAAGTTGTCTGATAGGTCGGAAAAGCATGTGGATGTATAAAATAAATGCCACTAGGTTTCCAAATGAAACAGATTCATCAAGTATTCCTTTAGAGCCAAACCAAACTAATAGCGCCAGTGAGGTAGCGCTGAATAGTTCTACGACCGGAAAGAAAATAGCATTAGCCCAAACCGTTCTAATATGCGCATTTCGGTGCTTTTTATTTATTCCTTTAAACTTTTCGTATTCCTTTTGTTCGCGGTTAAAAATCTGAACGATATTCATGCCCGTAATGTGTTCCTGAACAAAAGCATTGAGACGTGATACCTCTGTTCTTACATCTTGGAAGGCTGATTTTATAGCCTTGTTAAACATTTTTGTAGCAATTAGTAAAAAGGGAATTGACCCTAAACTCAATAAGGCTAGTCGCCAATCGGTAACGAACATGATTATGATCACGATTATGAGTTTCAAAATATCGCCAACAATTATTAGAACGCCATTTGAGAAAACATCGGCAATGGTTTCAATATCTGATACAACTCTTGTAACCATAGTTCCAATTGGAGTTTGGTCAAAGTACTTTAGCTTAAAAGCAGAAATTTTATGATAGGTTTCCTCTCTAAGATCTTTTATTACATTTTGACCAACCCAATTGGCCATATAGGTTTGGTAGAACTGAACCACAGTTTCTGCGACTAAAAGACCAATCATGGCAGCTGTTAGCTGAAATAGGAGGGTTGGATTTGGAGTTATAATGGAATTATCTAATGTGTATTGCACTAAAATAGGTCTGGCAGGCCCTAAAAACCCAAGCAGAAAAGTCAATAAGCCCGTAAAAATAAAACGCGATTGATAAGGTTTTACGTATTTGAGAATACGCTTAAATACTTTGTTATCAAATACTTTACCCGTTATTTCACTCATAACTTTTAATATTTGGGTAAGTAATATGCCAAAGAAACAGGCCCTTTGCTGGTGCAGAAGCTCCGGCTTGGCTTCTGTCCTTATTTTTTAGAATGTTTTTGAAGTCTTCTATTGTGGTACTCTTTAAACCTACATCCAACAAAGTTCCAACAATAGCGCGAACCATATTGCGTAAAAAACGATTAGCCGAAATTTCGAATACGATACCACTTTCTGTTTTTTCCCACTTGGCATGTGTTATATTACAAATACTCGTGGAGTTGTCCGAGCCAATTTTCTCAAAGCAAGAAAAATCGCGCTCTCCAAGCAGGAATTCAGCAGCCTGGTTCATGAGTTCAACATCAGGTTTTGCACCGTATATATAATGACTGTATTGGAGTTCAAATGGGTTTTTATCAAATAGGACAAAATACTTATAGGTTCTTGAGTTTGCATCAAACCGGGCGTGAAGTGTATCACTAACAGGACAAATTCGTGAAATACCGATATCGTTTTTTAGAATACTATTCAATTTAAAAACTAACGCATTAGGTTCAATCGAATCTTCTGTATCAAAATGAGCAAAGTAGGATTTTGCATGGACTCCAGTATCTGTTCTGCCGCAACCTAACAGCTCAATACGGTTTTGAAATACTAGGCTCATTGCTTCTTCAATAGTTTGCTGAACAGAAGGAGCGTTTATTTGACGTTGCCAGCCACTAAAGGCAGCACCATTATAACTCAATTCTATGAACCACCTTTTAAGCTTCGTTTTCAAGGCGGCAAATTTACTTTATTAGGTCTTGAATGCTAGCGTGAAATAGTGGTTTCCAGTTAAAAATTAAGAACAAAAAATAACGCTTTTAAAATGGTCTTGAATAGAATCATAAGTGAATTTCCACTTTCTTCGTTAAGTGCTATACAGCTTTGTGCGTTAAACATTCATTTAAGAATTCAGAAAGCAAAAAGAACATCAACAAAGAATAAGGGACATGCAGAGTTTTGAAATAGCAAATAGTAATTCAATTGGTAGATTTACCAATTTAAAGAAGGAAAGTCATCGAGTTGAAATGAAGAAGCATTGAACTTTTTTCGTGAAGTTAAGTTGGATGCGGTATTAATAGATTTGAATGCTCTATTTACACAATAAGAAAAACAGACCAAAAATGAAAGTCGTAGGTTTTTGCATATTAGTCTTTTTCTGCAGTTGCTCCTACAATAAGGACAAAATAGTGGTGCAAAAAGGCTCTATTTCGCCGCAAATGCATATTCATGATGAAACTGAAGAAATTTTCGGATTGAGTTATGTAGCTGGTCCAAGAGAAATTACAGAAGCAGATATGCTTCCTGTTAAACATACAAATGCCAATTACATTGCCGTTATTCCATTTGCTATAGGAACTAGTGGCGAATCCCATCTCCGATTTGTTGATAACAATCAGTGGTGGGGAGAAACTACGGTTGGTGTCAAAAAGACAATAGATTTAGCTAGAGAACAAGGCTTGAAAATAATGGTGAAGCCACAAATATGGTTTCGAGGAGGGGCTTACTCAGGACATTTTGAATTGCACAGTGAAAAAGAGTGGATAAATTTTGAAACGAATTATCGTGCGTATGTTCTAAAGTTTGCAAAAATTGCTGCTGAAACTAAAACGGAGATATTTTGTGTAGGTACAGAATTAGAAACCTTTATTGACCGCCGACCAGAATTTTGGAAAGATTTAATTGTAGAAATTCGCTTGATTTATAAAGGTAAGTTAACTTATGCCGCTAATTGGGATGCCTATAAAAATACTTGGATTTGGAAGGATTTAGACTTGATAGCAGTAGATGCCTATTTCCCATTATCAAACGAAAAAGTTGTAACAAAAGACAGTTTGGCTATTGGTTGGGAACCTTGGTTAATTGAAATGGAAAATGTTTCTAAGAAATACGACAAAAAGGTACTCTTTGCAGAGTGTGGCTATAGAAGTATAGAATATGCGGCTAAAAGACCTTGGGAATCTGACAATATCAATCGGACTGTTCATTTAGATAATCAAAAAACACTGTATTCATCGATGTTTGAAGAGGCATGGTCAAAGCCATGGATTATTGGTGGGTTTATTTGGAAATGGTTCCCTGAGCATAAAAATTCAGGTGGTGAGCAACACATTGGCTTTACTCCTCAAAATAAGCCTGCAGAGCATGTGTTGAGACATAATTATTCTAAGTGGCAATCGGTTAAATAAACTTTCAAAAAAGGAAGCTAGGCCTATTTGCTTGGGAAGAAATAGGGTTGAATAGTATGATAGATATGGCGCCCCTGCATCGACCTTAATTCGTGAAAATAGTCTGTAAATAAAAAAGCTTCTACCGGAATTCCGATAGAAGTTTTCATGTCTGATTTTTATGTCGTTCTATAAGTATTTCTTTACCAGTTTTTCAATGGTCATACCTTGAACAAGTATAGAAAATACAACTACACAATAGGTAATAGTTACGATCAAATATTTTACGTCTTTTCCAATGTCTTCTCCAGATAATGAAAGTGCGAGCGCAATTGATATACCTCCTCTTAAACCACCCCAAGTAAGAATTGGAATTGTTCCGGTTGCTGATCGCTTGAAAAAGTCAAGAATAGTAACAGGAATAGCAACTCCAAGGAACCTTCCAATAAGAATAATGAATATGCTAATAACTCCTATCTGGAAAAACGCTCCTGAACTTTCTTCAATTATTATTAACATTTCAAGTCCGATAAGTATGAACAGAATTGCATTCATAGCCTCATCTACTAAGTGCCAAAATTTCATTACATATTCACCGGCAATTCCTTCAATTTCCTCACCGTTTTCGTCTAACTCCCCATGACTAGCGTTTCCACGTCCTATAATAAGACCCATTACCACCATAGCAAGTGGCGCTGAAATATGCAAGTGAACAGCTATTTGAGTACCAACCAATACCAATGCAAGAGTTGTTAATACTTCAAGTTCCTCGTGCGCATTGTCAATAACAACCAATAGCCAATATCCAAGTGCACCAAAAAGTCCTCCTAATAAAAGTCCACCGAAGACTTCTTTGCCAAACAAGAAGGCAACAGATCCAGCTGTAATCTCTTCACCACCACCATGGCCCGAGCCTCCAGTTGCGATAGCAAGAATGGTAATAAAAACAACAACACCAATACCATCATTAAACAATGACTCACCTTCAATTTTAATTTGAAGGTTTTTAGAAATATTAGTCGTTTTCAGAATTGCTAATACGGCAATTGGATCGGTAGGGGAGATAAGAGCTCCAAGTAATAAACAATGTATGTACTCAACTTCAAATGATAAATCAAAAATTCCAAGGAAATAATAGATGGAAGTAGCGATTAAGAACGTCGACATTAATGTTCCGAAAATGGCAAGAATAAAAACAGAGGCGGATTCTTCTTTCAACTTGTCAATATCCACATGCAATGCACCAGCATAAAGCAAGAAACTAAGCATGATATTGAGCAGAACCTCTGTAAAATCAACATTTCGCATAATATTTTCAGCTCCTTGTCTAATTGAAGGGAATGCAAAACCAGCTCCTACTATCAGTAAACTTAAAAACAATGCTTGAAGCATTAGTCCAATAGTTCCGGGAAGCTTTATATAATGAATATTGATAAACGTAAATAATGCAGCTAACAGCACTAATAATGCGATTAGATCCAAGGTGCTCATTCCTTTATGATCATGACCACCATGTTTTTCACTTGAATCACTTTCTTCAGCCGACGCACTATGAGACTCAACTTCAGATGAAGCCGATTCTTCAACTGCCTCTTCTGATGTAGATTCAGACATCGATTCATTGGTTGGCTCACTAGTTTGTTCAATCGCAGGTACATCTTCGTCGATAGTTTGATTATCATCAGCTTGTCCGTATGACAATCCGATTATAAATAGTCCAATTAAGGACGTAAGTACAAACTTCCAGTTACCCTTCATTTTAATAGATTTTGTTTGTTAGATTTATATTTTTAAGTGTTTCGACCAAAACTAAGAAACTTTTAATAATGTGAACTAATCTTAAAAATATTTTAATTAACTGTATTTCAGATATTTATGTTTTTATTTTTTGTTGATAGCCTGTTTCCTTTCTCATTTGGAAACCTTATTTAGTTTGCTATTTTAGTCGCACCACAAAAAACAATGATATGAGTGTAAAAGGCATAGGAGTTACGGTTTTGTCGCTGGTGTTAATTTTTAATTTTTCATTTGGTCAGAAGAAAAGAGGAAAATCAGACGATTCTGGTCCGGTAGAAATTACAATGAAAGACGCATGTACTTATAAAGAGACTACTGAGAAAATAAAAGTTGAAATTGCTCCATTTAAGCTTGAAAAGATTACACCCGCCAAAATTCATTATAAGGCTTACACCCAAGTAAAGGAAATTGCGATACCTATCTATCATACAACAAAATATAAATTTGTTATAAATGTAGAGGGAATGCCAACAGGTGTTGAGATGAAGATTACCGATAAACCCCATAAAGTTTCAGGAGCAAAAGTATTATCGACCTCTAAAGATAAAACCTTTAAATATGAAACAACTCCTGATTTTGATGGTTCAAGAATATATTTGAGCATCAAAATTCCCGGCGACCCAGAATATAATAATCATGTTAGAAATAGAGGTTGTGTGCTTATCGGAGCAGGATTTGAAGACATAGATTTTTAAAAAAGGAAATGCGTTACAAAAACCCAAGTGAGTAATTTATATATATTCGCAATTATAAGCCTAAAGGGATAAAAAAATGAATAAGAAAGTCAGTTCAGTATTAGTAATTGCAACCTGTTTTTTTGCAGTTTCGTGTGGAGAAGCAGAGGCTCCTGATGCTAATCCCGTAGAGGATAACAAAGAAGCAGTTGTTGAAGAAGTAGAAGTTTCAATGGAAGAGATTGATGAACCGGAGTTTATTATTCCTTCAGCACTTCAAATTAGTGCTATGTTTAAGAATTCTGGTCTCACTTACATAGACGGAATTACAAATAGTCCAGACAAAGTCTCTGATTATAATTCAAAGTTCGAAAAGCTGCTTAACTTCGGTGTATACAGTGGAGATCTTTTTTATTGCATTTTAAACGATCAAACCCAAATGTCTATACAGTATTTGAAGGCAGTTAGACAATTGGCCGATGAAACGGGTATGGCAGGCATTTTCAACACGGGTCCATTGTTCGAGCGATTTGAATCGAATATTGGGAACAAAGATTCAGTATTCAATATCATGCTCGAGTTTCAAGAGAAAACAGATGTTCTTATCGCAGAAAATAATGAAGAGCATACGGCAATGGTAATTTTTGCTGGAGCATGGACCGAAGGAATGTACATTGGTTTAGATGCAGTTAAAAATACGGGTAACGAAAACTTGAAGGCTCGTTTAGCGGAGCAAATGAGTATTGTTGGAAATCTAATAAAAGGATTACAATATCAACCGAATAGAAATGATGCTTCTATTGCATATGAAGCAAAGTATCAAGCAATTTTAGATTACTTTATGGGTATTGATGGTGTGAAAGGAGCCGATGAGTATTCTTACGATGAAACTGCCCTTACAGACGAGGATTGGAAGGCTCTTTATGAAATGGTAAGAGATTTGCGTAATGAAATAACTAAATCTTAAATATTACCTATTAAATAATCTATACAGACAATGAGAAATTTATTTTTAGTTCTAGCAATTTCAATAGCAACTCTTTCAATTCAAGCTCAAACAGTAAGGAATTCTTGCAAGTGGGATGACCAAGTGAAGAAAAAGTGTAAGCACGACTTAAAGCCATATCATTATTACGCTTTTAAAATTACAAAAATCACATTCACTGCAAAAAGTCAATTTAAAGAAGTGGAAGTGCCGCTTTTTCATGATGCCAATTATCGTTTTGTTTTCAATACTGAAGGTTTACACCAAGATGTGAAAATTGAAATTTACGATAAGCCGGCGAGTAATTCTAGTCGTAAGAAAATTTATGATGGCACCAGCCATGAAAGACATTTTGTTTATGATCCTCCTAAAAATGTAACTCATAATAGGATTTACATCGATTATATTATTCCTGCTTCAAACAATAGTGATGCAAGTGTAGTGGATAAAGGATGTGTCATTTTTTACTCAGGATTCAAAAATTAATATCAAGTACTAAACAAATTCCAATATAATGGATAAGAAGATAATAACAGCTTTGTTTATTTCAGCAATGATATTTTCATCTTGCGGAGAAGAAACAAAACAGCAAGTTTCTCAAGAGGAGCAAGCACAAGATGACTTATTGAATGAAATGGCTGAAGAAGGAGAGGATCAAGAACCTGAATCTTTTTACTTACCATCAGCCTTACAAATCGGCTCTATTTTTCAAAAGTCCGGGTTAAGTTATATTAAAGGTTTAACTAATCCACCTGAAAATCAGGAGCAATACATTACGAAGTCGCAAAAGATTTTGAACTTTGGAGTGTATTCTGCCGATTTAGCGTATATCGTCCTTAATGGACAAAGTCAGGATGCTACGGCTTATTTGAAAACCATAAAAAGTCTTTCAGATAAAATTGGTTTTGGAGCAGTTTTTGAATCTGAGGAATTAATGAACAGATTTCAAAATAGCTTAGGAAACGAAGATTCAATTCTTAATGTCATGATTGATATACAGATGAAAACAGATATGTTCGTTGATGAAAACAACCTGCAAGATGTTACTCACATTATCTTTGCGGGCGCTTGGATTGAAGGAATGTACTTAGGTGTTAAAGCTTCCAACCCAGATAACCAACATGTAATTTCGGGCAGATTGGTCGAGCAAATGACTATTCTTGGCAATTTAGTGAAGGCTTTAAGGTCAAATTCTAATCAAACTGAGGATATTAAACAACTTACAAAAGATCTTAACAAACTAGATAAGTTTTTTAGTAGGCTAGAGGAGAATAAAAACTCTCAAAACATTAAGTCTTTTAGAGATTACAAGGTTTCTAAAGAGCATTTAGATGAGCTATCAGGTATGGTAATTAGTTTGAGAGACCGTGTTACTAAAGTTTAATTTTAGAAATAAGACATTATGAGAATTTTGCTGTCAATTTTATTTTTAGGTGCTTCTTTCTATTTAGGCGCTCAAGAAGCCCCATCTTCATACTGCCCAAAAGGAGATGTAGTAATTAAGTGTAGAAAGGCTTTGGTGCCTTTTAAATATACTAATATGATTACCAATAGAATCGTTTTTAAACGATTCAACTACGTCAAAGAAATTAGTATTCCTATCTATTACGATGCTAGATACCGATTCGTATTTAATACTGAATTGCTTCCTAAAGATATCAAGATTAGAATATACGATAAGCCTCAATCTGAAAAGAAAAGAGAGCAACTAGCTGAGTTTGAAAGTTCGCAAAAGCAATTCAATTTTGAGCCAGATGCTGAGTCCGGGTTATATGAGGTCTACGTAAACTTCCTTATTCCAGCTTATATCGCTGAGGATGGTTCTTCAATTATTAAGGGTTGTGTTATTCTCATGACTGGCTATGAAGATGAAGTAGCTGATGGATTTGATAACACCGAATCAGAATAAGTATTTATAACATTAAATAATCCCTATCCAATTAATGGTTAGGGATTTTTTTTGCCCATTACTTTACTCTAAGAAATGTTCAATTTTGAGTTTTCATCAATCCTTGAAAAACACGACTCATCACTGGGTTGGTTCTACGTGGTTTTTGTGCCTGAGCAGTTTATTATTGAGTTCGGTGATGAAAAGAGTCCGAGAGTGAAGGCATTATTTAATCAAAAACATGAATCACATATTTCAGTAAAATGTAGAAATGAGGAGCGCTATATTGTAATAAATAAAACAATTAGAAAAAAGCTTAACCTTCAATTGGGTGATTTGGTGGACATAAAATTAGAAAAAGAAGTGAGTGAGTACGGTATGCCCATGCCGGAAGAACTAGATGAAATGTTAGCTCAAGAACAAAAAGCAAGAAAATATTTTCAAGCGCTAACCCCTGGTAAGCAGCGAACTCTCATTTACTTGGTTTCTAACTTGAAGAGCAGCGATGCTAGAATTAGGAAGTCTTTGGGAATAGTGGAGCATCTTTCAGAATATGAAGGTGAATTAGACTTCAAATTGCTCAATGAAAAGTTTAAAGCAGTTAATATTCGATTCAAATAACCCATGAAGAGTTACGAGTGGGATAGAAAATCTTAAAGTGACTTTATTTTTGTCAATTAGTTGACTAATATGAAAATATTACCAAACTTTCAACTTTTAAAGTTAACTTTGTCTCAACTCTAAAAGTATACCATGAAAAAAATAGCTCTCTGTTCAATTCTTTTAATTAGTAGTATTATGGCACATAGCCAAGCAAATTGGACTACTAAAGCTCCTTTTCCAGGTACAGCGCGACATCATCCCATTACCTTTTCATTATTAGATTACGGTTATGTTTTAGCGGGAGTAGCTGGAGCACAAGCTGGTGTTGGACAAGATAGTTATGTAAAAGATTTTTACAGATATGACCCTATTAATGACTCTTGGACAAAGTTAGCGGACTTTCCGGGTGCAGCCAGGGGTTTTTCGTATGCAGTAACAAACAATGGAAAGGCATATGTTGGATTTGGAATAAGTTCAACCAATCAATATTTAAATGATTTATGGGAGTATGACCCTATCACCAATACATGGAAGCAGCTCGCCTCTTGTACCTGTGATGCTCGTTTTCACCCAGCTTTTGTTTCAACGAACAACGGGAAACTTTTTGTAGGCGCTGGTGGCAGTGCGACAGGAAACCGAAAGGACTGGTACGAATACAATATTGCTTCGAATACTTGGATCAAACAACCAGATTTACCAGGAGAAACAAGACATCATCCTTATTATTTCGGAATTGGCACCGATGCGTATGTAGGTTTTGGCCACGGGTCAGTGTTCGTTCCAGGTTTTAGAATGACTTCAACAAATATTTATAAGGATTTTTACAAATTCAACACCTTAGATAACACTTGGACAAAGTTGAACGACTTTCCCGGAGAAGGTAGAGTCGCTGGTGGGCAATTTGATAATGGTAAGTACGGTTATATTATAAGCGGCGAAAATGAACAACATCAAAACTTTGCGAACGGAGATTTTTACCAGTATTTAGTGGATACAGATTCATGGGTAAAACAAAAGTCACACCCCGGGAACGGTAGTCGTTGGGCTACAGGAACTTTCGTTATTGATGATGTTATCTATCTAGTAGGAGGAGAAGATGCTTCTGGATTGCGTCTAAATCAAATGTTAGCCTATGATTTATCCACAATTGAAGAAGAGGAAGAGGAAATCGATATTAATGTTGGAGTTGAAAGTTTTGTAAATGGTACTAAAATTCAATTGTTCCCAAATCCAGCAACAGACGTTTTAACTGTCAGAATTGACTCTGACGATGAAACTTTAATCAGTCTTTTCGATTTAAAAGGTAAGCTTGTTCTCGATCAAACGGTTACCAACTCAGAGACTTCTATTTCTGTAAGTCATTTAGATCCTGGAATGTACATAGTACAAATTGAAAACGAGGGAGTGCTTACACGAGAACGAATAATAAAACAATAGAAGGGTATTCGATAAATTTTACGTGGTTTAATAATTAATTAAATAGGGCTTTTTCGAATTTCGAAAGGGCCTTTTTTAGATAGTGTTGCAGAGCTATGTGGGAAATGTGAGTAGTACACTCGCTAGCCGTCAAGCTGAATTTATTTCAGAATCTCGTTATTCGCAGCTATTATTGAGATGCTGAAATAAATTCAGATTGACCCCACATTATTCTGCAACCACGCGTTTTTTTATGTAAAATAGTTCTGTTACCAATTATTTCGGATAACAAGTTTACCACCCAAGGCAGTTACAAGCGCTTTTAAACTCTCGATATTATTAGTTTCAATACCTTAGATTGGAAATACCGTTGAACCGGTTTGAATTAATCCCATATTGATAACGCTTCCACTAATCCAGCCAATTACAATAGCCAAAATGTTTTTAAGAATAGGATTCATACCTTGAATTTATGCTTTGAACAATAAAATTAAAAGAAGTTATTAGAACTTTGCCAATCTCTGCAATTTTTGGTTTACTCGACTTTCAATTTAATGTCTTTATAAATGGATTCAATCCAAATCAAGTATTGCTCTTGTGATGGATGCAGCCCGTCTTTTGCCACTAGTTGAGGTTCATTTATGCCTTTTTTAGAAATATCGGTAATATTGAACCAGCTTACATTTAGTTCATTACAAATTTGCTTGTTTATTGCATTGTATTCAATTAGTTCCTTGCTAATTTTTTCTTGTTCTTTTTTGCCGAAAGGGGTGTAGCCATAGTCAGGAATAGAAAGAACGAATACATTTTCTGGGTTATCACCAGCGTATTGAATTGCAATTTTAAGCAAAGTTTTGAACTCAATTTTATACTGCCTCACCGACTTGCCTTGGTATTGGTTGTTTACCCCAATTAACAGGGAAACGAGATTGTAGCTTTCATCTAAATTTGACGAGTCAATTGCCTGAATTAAATCATCAGTTCGCCAACCCGTTTTCGCAACGATTGTTGGTGGTATAAAGGTTAGGGAGTCTAATCGCAGCTTTTCTGCTAACTGGTAAGGATAAGTTTCAGTTAGTTCGACACCTTCCCCAATAGTGTAGGAATCTCCTAATGCCAAGTATTTTAATGCAGCTTCAGTTTTGAATAAGTTTATATTCTCATTACTTTGGGCTATATTGAGATTGCATCCAATAGACAATTGAATTGCAACTATTACAATAATGGGCTTTAAGTGAAACATATTAGATAGAGTTAAAATTAAAGATGATGAAAAAAGCATATGCGCTTATAAATACAATCATAATTGTTGCTGTAATTTTTTGGAATTACTGGAGCAATACGGGAGCCATAGGAGGAAAAACAGTAGGTGAACTTAGTAATCAATACGCCAATTTGTTTACTCCTGCTGGATATGCATTTGCCATATGGGGGCTTATTTTCCTTGGTCTTATAGTGTTAGGTTTTAATCAAATTAAACTTGCTTTTTCTAACGATAAAAATAGTGAAACAATTCTTCAGATTGGACCTTGGTTGTCCCTTGCAAACATTGGAAACGCTGCATGGTTGTATTGTTGGTTAATGGAGTTTACTGGATTTTCGGTGCTCATCATGCTCTTCATCCTGTTTTCTCTTTTGCAAGTAATTCTGCGATTAAATATGGAACGCTGGGATGCTCCACTAAGCATTATCGCTCCGGTTTGGTGGCCCATATGCCTTTATAGTGGTTGGATAGCCGTTGCTACGATTGCTAATGTATCCGCCTTTTTAACTAAGCTAGGTTGGAGTGGGGGACTTTCAGAAATTAATTGGACAATTATTATGATTTCTGTAGCGGGATTACTAAACCTATTTATGATTTATACCCGTAATATGCGTGAATTTGCGCTCGTGGGAGTTTGGGCCATTTTAGCGATAGCTGTCAGGCATTGGGGCGAACTACCAACAATTGAGTGGACATCACTGTTTTGGGTAGGGGTTTTGATTGTCGCTATTGGTATACATGCAATTAAAAACAAGGACACGAATCCTTTCTTTAGAAGGAGCTAGCACTTATTTTGACAGGCATTTTTAATACGATTATTTTAATTCAATGTTAGACCTTTGGGGGTAATTTAACTGTATGCATCATGATTAAGTCCTACGAAACGGTAAATAGAAATGAAGACTCGGTAACTTTTGGTATTTCTCGAATGGAAGAGATTTACGAAAAACATCAAGGTAAAGTAGATGAACCTCATAGGCATAATTTTTATACTGTATTACTTGTAAAAACAGCCAAGGGAAAACATTTAATTGATTTTAAGGAGTTTGAATTAAGGGCTAATCAAGTGTTTTTTATATCTCCGGGACAAGTGCATCAAGTTGTCGAAGATGAAATGTCTGTGGGGTATAGTATGGTTTTTTCTGCTGACTTTTTAGTGCAGAATAACATTCCTCTGCGGTTTATAGAGGACCTGCACTTATTCAACGATTACGGCAATACACCGCCATTAAATATTGAAATCGATAAGATGGCTTCGCTGACTGACCTTGCCGAGCAAATGTTAAGCTATTACTTGGGAAGTGATAATTATAAATACCGAGCAATAGGAGCTTTACTTTCGTTATTCCTGATTCAATGTAATAATCTATGCGATCAGCCAAATAACTTGCAAATAGTTGAAGCTGGAAACGCAATACTTAAAGAATTTAAGGTGTTGGTAGATAGTCACTTCACTAAGTGGCATGCAACGAATAAATATGCCGATCTATTACACATTACATCTGACCATTTAAATAGAACCGTAAAGAACTTAATGGGAAAAACAGCAAAAGAGTATATCCAATCTAGGATTATAGTTGGCGCTAAAAGAATGCTTTATTTTAGCGATAGTTCCATAAAAGAGATTGCTTTTGAATTGGGATTTCAAGAACCATCAAACTTTAACGCATTTTTTAAAAAATGTACCGGTTTGTCTCCAGGCGAATTCCGAAATAAGTAGGCCAGTAAGGTGAAGCCAACACTTTTGTAGCCAATATCGGATTTTCATCACACAAGGCCGCTTTTTAAGAATAAGCTTTCATGCGAACTAAGTCACCTTTGTATTGTTAAAACAAGCAGTATTAATAGAAAAGAATTTTTAAAGAAAAGTTTAATTGCAGGAGCGGCAGCTTCCATTATGCCGGCATTTGCATCGGCAATAGAAGTCAATGATAAGAATTCCACCTATAACAGAATGCTTGATAAAGTCGGATTTAATCATTTACCAAATAAAGAGGAAAAAACTATGAATACAATATTACATCAGGCAAATACTAGAGGTCATGCAAACCACGGATGGCTAGATAGTCATCATAGCTTCAGTTTTGCAAACTATCACAATCCAGAAAGAATGCATTTTGGAGTTCTTCGAGTGCTAAACGACGATCAAGTATCTGCAGGAATGGGTTTTGGAACACACCCACATGACAATATGGAGATTATTTCCATTCCTTTAGAAGGAGACCTTGAACATAAAGATAGTATGGGAAACTTGGCGGTGATTAAAGAGGGAGATGTTCAGATAATGAGCGCTGGTACTGGTATCATGCACAGTGAATATAATAGAAATAAGGAAAAAGCAGTAAAGTTCCTACAGATATGGGTGTTCCCAAACAAGAAAAATGTAGAACCGCGTTACGATCAAATTTCAATTAAAAATATTGAAAAGAAAAACGAGTTTTATCAGATTTTATCGCCTTCCCAAGAGGATCAGGGAGTATGGTTGTACCAAGATGCCTGGTTCCATTTAGGGAAATTCGATGCAGGAAAACAAACACGCTATTCGATAAATAAAAAGGGAAACGGAGTTTACGTTTTTGTTCTGGACGGTGAAGTTGAAATAGAAGGTCAGCAATTAGGAAAACGCGACGGTTTTGGAATTTGGGACATTGACAGTTTCAACTTTAAAAGTAATAGCAATGCAAGGGTTTTGTTATTGGAAGTTCCAATGAGTTTGTAGTAAGAAATTAAAAGTAAAAAGATGAAAATTATTGAAGATTTAAAGTGGCGATACGCAACTAAAAAATACGATACAACAAAGTCAATTTCAGATAAAGATTTAGAAACCATTAAAGAAGCAATTCAACTTGCGCCAACATCGTATGGCTTGCAATTGTTTAAGGTACTTGAAATTGATGCAGCTGATGTTAAACAAAAATTAGTACCTGCTTCATGGGGGCAGGAGCAAGCTAATACCACTTCAAAATATTTGGTTTTTTGTGTACCAAAGCAAGTTACAGCAGAAATGATTGATGAATATGTAGAAATAAAAGCACAAGTAAACGATAAGGACCCCGAACTATTTGCCGGCTATGCCGATTTTATGAAAATGAAAGTACTGGCCTTGTCAAATGAAGATGCGGTTAATTGGATGAACAAACAAGTTTACATTGCTTTAGGTGTTGCCTTATCTGCTGCTGCTTCCTTACGAATTGATTCAACGCCAATGGAAGGTTTTGAGGCCGATAAATACGCTACTATTCTTGACTTAAAACAAAAAGGCTTAACCGCTGCTGTAGTCTTGGCTTTGGGTTATCGATCTTCTGAGGATATAACGCAACACGACAAAAAGGCTAGGAGACCTATAAAGGACCTATTCATACAAGTCTAAATATCGTTAATGTATTGAATATCAGATTACTATTTAAAAAACAAAAAAATAGATGTATATACATTAATTACTGAATTAATAATTATACTTTCGCCTTACAATAATTGAACTGTTTAATAATTAAGACTGAAAAGATGAAAAAAATTACATTATTAGCTGCTACTGCAGCATTTACTTTCGCTATGACGGCTTGTGGTGGTGGAGAAACAAAAACTGAAGAAGCAGCTCCAGCAGCTCCAGCAGCAGAGGCAGCTGAAATGAAATCTTACCCAATCGACGCTGCTTCTAGTTCAGTGAACTGGAAAGGAACTATGGTAGGAGTGTACTCTCATGAAGGAACGATTGCTATCAAAGAAGGGAACCTAGACTGGAAAGGCAATGATTTGGTTGGTGGAAATTTTGTAATCGATATGACTACAATTAATCCTACTGATAGCGGTTACACAGAAGAAAATACTGCTGAAAAATTAGTAGGTCACTTATCTACAGATGATTTCTTTGCAGTTGAAAGCAATCCTACTGCAACTTTCGAAATTACTGGTTCTGATATGACAGCTGGTACTGTTTCAGGAAACCTTACTGTTAGAGGAAAAACAAATGCTGAAACAGTAAGCAATGTAGTATTTGATGAAGCTACAGGGGCTGCAACGGGTGTTTTGACTTTTAACCGTCAAAACTATGATGTTGCTTACAAGCATGCTGCAAAAGACATGGTAGTGAGTGATGATATTGAATTGGCTATTAAGTTGAGCCCAGCAATGTAAGGTTAGTACATTAACAATATTTGAAAGCCCAATCCGGATTACTATCTGGATTGGGCTTTTTTTATTTTATACTATTGATTGTGCAAATTTCCAAAACCTCATATTGGGCTGTAATTATTACCGCATTAATTCATTTGGTAATGGTGTTGGTCTTTGCGTTCCTTCAAATTGAATTTAATAGCGATAAAGACTGGTCCTACATAAACATGAGTTTACAGGAAATAAAACCACCTTCAGAATTACGAGAAATTGAAAAGGTGAAAATTCCAAAGAACTTCGAGGAAAAAGGATTGGATGCAAAAAAATACTCAGTAGCAAAAACCAATGAAGCAATAAACGAGGCTACCAATGAATTGAGTAGGGATCAGAAGGCTAAAATTGAGCAAGACATTGCTAAACAAGTGCAAGACATGGCTCGCAACGAAAGCACCACAGATCTAGGACGAAAAGGTCCCGGTAGTTTGGAAGGAGAGATACTCGATAAAAAGAAAAGCAAAAAGAAAGTTTCAAGTGGTGCTGAGGGGAAAGCTGATTTGGGGAATAAGCACAATGAAGTAACTAATATTACTTACTATTTAAAAAACAGAACGGAAGGAATAATTGGTTTGAACAACCCCATTTACGTTTGTCAGGGTGGGGGCATAGTGGTTGTGAATATTACGGTAAACAGGTTTGGAGAGGTTATTTCTGCAAGCATAAATTCAGCAAAAACCAATACCAAGGATAAATGCCTGCAAGAAGCTGCAAAAGATGCCGCATTCACATCAACTTTTAATGAAGACATAGCCGCTGCCTCAAAACAAACGGGAACTATTACTTATAATTTTATTGGTCAGTGAATGTGCCCAAAGACATCTGTAAAATGATGCAAGGCATACATGGCAATTGTGAAAACGGTGGTACTCCAAAGAAATGCCTTTGAACTTAATAGGTTTTTATGATTGTGTTCTTCACAATCGCAATCGACTTTAGGTTTTGGTTTGTACACTTGGTAGAAAGAATAACTCAACGCAACAATAGAAAAGCCCATTAAATAAGGTTCAGCTGGCTCAATCCAAGATAAAGTAGAAGCTGCACCAGATAATCCGCCCAGTACAATAACCAAAGGCATTACACAGCAAAAGGAATGCATTAGCATAGCAATAAAGCTTGCCCCAATAACGGTTTTTAATCTACTCGAATCCATAATTTCAATGCAAAGGTAAAGAACTGTTTCTACATCAATGCTACAATTATCACGCTGAAAGCACAATATCAACTCTTTTAACACCCCAACTGCTAAAGTTTTGAAAGGAGATCGTGCTGTTTTTAAGCGGTGTACTGGTATAATTTTGAGTTATACTGAATTTACCCGCCTGAACTTTCGGGCAGGTTTCAGCATCTCAATAATAGCTGCTTATAACGAGATTAGCTTCGTTGAGCTCCTTCGTCGGTTCTTAAACGAGTTCAGAATTACTAATAGCGAGTGTATTATGTGTGTTACGGACTTTACAATAACTATTCTATAGTACTACCTTTTTTTAGTATTTATAATTGACGACTGTAATCACGACTTCTTCCATAACACTTCTTGCCTGAACAATTGAATTGTTCCCCGTTCAGCACATGTAGTGCGCTATTTAGAAAAACTCCAAGGCATTGAAGTAATACCTTTTAGTCATTGATATCATTGCTTAATAATGTCGCTTTTTGTTAAATATACGTTATGTTCACTCCTAATAGGGGGGTGGTTTTGGTTGTTTTTTGGTTTAAGTTGTTTTGATTTTTCGGATTACTTTAAACCAAAATTTCTTCTATTTTTTCTCGGAATTCTGGATAGTTAATCAAGTCGGAATGAGTAGCGCCCTTTATGGTGGTCAATTCAATATTGTCACTTAGCTCATTCAACTTTACGCTGGATGCGTAGGGCACCAATTCATCTTCAGTGCCGTGCAACAAATAAATAGGGCAGGTGAGGCTTTTTAAATATTCATTGGTTTTGAATTTATACTTCAATAAAACTGAAACAGGCACCAAGGGGTAGTTGTATTTTACCACATCGTCAAAGTTGAAATAAGGAGTACATAATACCAAAGACTCGGGTTGATGCAAGGTTGCTAACTTGGAGGCAATGCCAGTGCCTAAACTCCGTCCATACAGAATCACGCGTTTTTCGTGGTATTCGGGAATTACTTTATTGAACACTTCTTCGGCTTCTACGTGCAGTTGCGTTTCATTGTGGATCCAACCGGTAGATTTTCCATAACCTCGGTAGTCGTACATCAACACATCCCAATGGTGTTCTTGAAAAACACTGGCCCATTGTCCCCAACTGGCAAGAGATCCCGCATTTCCGTGAAAGTAGAAGACAATCCCTTTTGGTTCTTTAACTCTGAATTGTAAAGCATGAACCGTTTCTCCTGATTCTAATTTCATGAAACGTTCTTCTACATCTCCAGGGAAGTTAAATACGTGATTTCGAGGAAGTTTCTCCGCTAAAAAAATCATTTTCTCTTGGCGCAAATACAAGAATAGCAATATGCCAAAGGCTAATGCTATTAGTACTATTAAAACAATTACTGGGATTGCAATTTGCATAGGAATTCGAATGTACGAGAATAAGTGTTTCTAGGTTATTACGATTCTAATATTTTGGAAATTTAATTGAGATTAGGTTGGATGTTTTCTTTGAGTGCAGTCTCAAATTACACCAAGTAGCAGCCCCAGCTCCCGCGCGATTGCATCGCGTGGTTTTATCAGCTGAGCAGCAGCTGAATTAAGTTTAAATTTAGAGGTTATATTTAAAGAAAAAAGATCAAAGCATTTCTGACCGATTGCAATACAATCGCGCACGAGCTCCGTGTTAAAGAATATGTTTTAGAAAAAGGACTGTTGGAAAGTGTAGTGGTGGTCTAGTTTTACCAAGCGATACAATCGCGCGGCAGCTATGGGGTTTATTAGTATAAATTACAACAGCTCCCAAACCTAAGCGCATTATAACTGCGCTTTTTTAGTTTATTGTAGACCAAAAAATATTTTTGGTTGTTTTCAGTGGGCGTAGTTTCAAACTACGCCAAGTTCCAGTGAGTCTTAATCAATGTGCCTAGTTTCAAACTACGCCAAGTTCCAGTGAAAGCGCAACACTTTTACTCACTCTTCCTCAACTACCTTAATTACCTCAATCCGTCTTTCTAATATCGCGGCGGGACTAAATACCGATAAGGCTTTGTTTCTGCGGTTGTCGCTAACCGCTTCAGAGGCTTCTGATTCTCCAAAGGAAGCTTCCACTAAGATAATGCGCCCCGAAGTTGAGGTGTCGCTCAAAAAGGGCTTTAAAATCCCTTCTTGATAAGTGTTGAGGTAATTGATGATGGAGGAAATTCTCCGTTGCGAGAGTTTCAAGTTGTAAGTCGGTCCAGCAAGGGGAGAAGCATAGCCTTTTATCGTGACTTTTATCTTTTTACCAGCTTGGAGTTCGGGCAACATTAAATCGATAAAACGATTGAGATCTTTCAACCCTCCGCTTACCTTTTTATCGAACAATTGGTTTACTATATTAATTAAACTATCACTTTTAGTAGATTCTTTAAAATATTGATTGTTAGAAATATATTCATTTTTATTATTGATAAATTGACTCAGTAAATCAGCATAGTTTTCTTTGGTGGTGGTGTTGAAGCTACCCGGGTTAGGCTGGTCATTTTCGAAGTATAAGACGGGTAAATAATTGTTCAATTCTGGAATCGTGATTACCAAAGGAACAGTGTCTTTTATCGTATCTAATGGGGTTGGTGGCGGTGGCGGAGGTGGAAGAGGTTCAGGTGGCGGTTGAATTCCTGCAAAGTAAATGTCGTTGCAGCAGGTTTGTCCTTCCATTTTAGTTCCTCCCGGTCTATTGGAGCTTACAAAAATGGTTCGCTGCGGCGTTTCCCAAAAGTACAAGTCGTTAGTAGGTGTGTTAATGGGTTGAGAAGCGTTTTGCGCTTTGCTGGTTGACCGAAGACTCGTTACATCAACTTTAAAAACATCGTAACCGCCGTAACCTTCCCACCAGTCAGAACTAAAATAGAGTTGATTGCTGTCGGCTGAGTAGAAAGGGGTAATGTCGTTGCCTGCTGTATTTACTTTCTTACCCATATTTCTGGGGTATTTAAAGCCTTTTAAGCGCACTTCGTAGGTGGAGTACCAAATGTCTAAGTTGCCTCTTCCTTGTGGTCGGTTAGATGCAAAAAACAAGGTAGGTTTGCCTTTGATAATAGCCATGGTGGGTTGTGTTGCTGAAAAACCTTCAAGGTTAATGGTAGGAGGTAATTCAATGGCTTCGCTCCATTGTCCATTTTTCCACTGTCGGTATTTTAGCTTGCAATTGCTGTAATCCGAACATTCGGAATAGAGGAGCCAGTTGCTATCTGCAAAATAACTTGCGTTTCCTATGTGCGCATTTGTTACGTTGAAAAGGCTATCCCAGCTGGCTGCTCTAGTCCAGTTGGAATCTAGCTGCCGAGCACCGATAGTCTGTACTTTCTTAGACCGTTCTGACTTAGCTACTTTAAGTGTGCTGTCCTTTTTTAGAAAGCGCAAGGAAGAATACAGCAGGGTGGTATCGTTGATCAATGTCCCTCCAAAATCTGCGTAATTACTCGCGAAATTAGTGTTGGTAAACACCACCTCATTGGAGTCGCTAATGTTCTCTAATGCCCATTCACACGAAGTTATTTGCTGTTTAGCATCCTTCCAAAAGAACGAGCCCGCTTGTGCTTCGTAATTGGCATAGCGTTCAAAGTTTTTACCAGCAATTTCGTACTTGCCTTGCGACTGTTGCATACGTGCCAGCCAATAGGCGCTCATTCCGTAATTTGCCCTAGAAAGTGATGGAGTAGGCCTAGAATACACTTCTTCATAAGACTTTTCGGCCATTATGTAATTGTTGTTTAGGCGATAAGCATCGGCCAATTTCATGAGGTTTTGTAGCTGAGTGGTGTCGGCATAGTAGGCTTTTCCGTAGTATTCAATTGCAGCGTAAAGGTCGCCTTCTTCAAAAGCCATATTGCCAAACTTAGCCCATTGAATAGGGGACTGTGCGAAGCACATCGCCATCCAAAAAGTGCAGCAGGAAAGTAGAAAGCCTTTTTTGAAATTCACGCTATAAAAAGTTTGGGCAATATTTGTAATTGCTGCGCTTTGGAAGCAATTCGCGCAAGATATAAATAACTGAAACTTCCCAACCACCGCGGTTTGCTGAGGCGGTTTCGAGTTGAGAATAATTAACATCATAGCTAAAGCCTACGCGCCATGAATTGTAATAAAATCCAATATCAGCAATCGCTGCATCTTTATTCCGATTCCATGCGCCTAAAAACAGCGCGCGGTAGCGGTAAGGGGCAGCATCAAACTCGTAATTGAGTTCAGTTCCGAAAACCGTTTCTCGAAATTCTCCTTGGTTGGAGTGAATAATGCCAGGTGTAATAAACCATACTGGACTTAGGTAAACGGTTGCTCCCGCCTGGTAATTGAATCTTCGTTCTAAGGTTCCTGTAGCACCGTTGGTAAATGCAATGTCAGGTTGATTAAGGTTGTAAATGCCTACTCCTGCCTTGAATCTTAAATTTCGTGATATATCGAGATTGTAAACCGCTCCAGCTGCGAATACAGCATTTCGAGCACTACTTCCAGAAACGTTTTCTCCAGCTAAGTCGCCATCGTATCGATTGCCATTATACTGTGAGCCAAAGGTGGATTGACTACCATCTAAGGATTGGCTTTCAAGTCCAGCCTGTGCGCCAAGGGTTATGCTGTGCACACTGTCTTTTGTAATGCCTATCCGGTAAGAAACTGGTATATTAAACTGAAGGGTTTTGAAGTTTGTTGTGCCAACTTGATCGTAAAAGAAGTTTAAACCCAGCCCAAAGTTTTTAAGATTTAAAAAATCGCGCGCATCCAATCCTATTGAAGTAGTTTGGTAGGGATTAATAAACGATTGCCATTGCTGACGATGATTAAAAGCCACTCGATACCTGCCATCGAAATTACCGGTCATGCCCGGATTTAGGTTGTGGGGAGAGTATAAAAATTGGCTGTAGTGAATGTCTTGGCCTTGCAAAAATACTTGCACAGAACTGGTGAGAAACAGTAGTAATATGACTTTTTTTAAATTCAAAATTACTTCACAATTGTTATATCGCCTTTATTTTTATATTCTTGACCGTCAATACACTTAACGTACAACTGGTAAACAAATACTTCAGGCCAATTTTCATTTCCTTTATAACTTCCATCCCAAGTTTCGGATGGATCATTTGCTTCAAAAACCAATTCTCCCCAGCGATTAAATATTTGGAGATTCATTTCGTCAATGTACTTTCCATACAGCTGCAGCTCATCATTTTTCCCGTCACCATTTGGTGTGAAGGTATTTGGTAAAAAGACATAAGGAGGTTCGCAAAATAGTTCTTCAACAAACACTTTAAAATTTCGTTGTACAGTGCATTGTGGTACTTCGGGGTCGACAATAGTAACCGTATAGGTTGTTGTTGTATCTGGTTTTGCAAATGGATTGTCCGATCTTGGATCACTCAACCCCTTTGTTGGCGACCAAAAGTAAGAGTAGCCTTTGGGCTCAGCGTTCAATTCTGAATTCAAAACCTTCACTATGGTGTCTCTTGAACCTGTGAGCAGGGCGGTGGAAGAGTCCATATCTGAAACAAATACATACACTTCTCGAGAAGCTCTGCAGTTAAATGCCGTTTGAACAGCTACAAAATAAGTTCGGCTTTCGCTCGGGTTAACTTTAATGCTACTCGTGTCGTTTGGACCATAAATATCCTTGAAAGGAGTCCACAATACATTAAGTGTGTCGTTTTCGATTAGACTAACCACAGAAAGGGTAGTTGTGTCGTTTAAACACAAACTTATCGAGTCAGAAACGCGAATACCGAAGTCGTTAACGAAAACTTTTGTAGAGTCAAAAGCATTACACCCCCTGGACGAAACAGAGCGCATATAATAGGTGTTCTCAAACAAAGAACCATAAAACACCCGTGCCGTACTGTCCAAAATAGAGGTGTTTAATTGATCGTCAAACGTATTGTTCGAACTCCATTGGTAGAGCGTTCCGGTTCCGAAATGTTTTCCGTCTAGCACAAGCGAAGGAACATTGGAACAAATTACCGTATCGCTGTGGGTTGAAATCCGAATACTATCTGCTTGCAGCAATTGCAGAGCGGTATCGGTACAAACTCCTTTATTTATGAATAGTTTTAAAGTAGTATCTACTAAAGTTCGACCCAAGGGATCTGAAACGGTAGAGTCGCTAATGCCCAAAGAAGTACTCCAATTGTAAACATAGTTAGTATCAGGGGGCAATCCTATCGGTAATGCGCTGTTATTGCAAATTAATATATCCTTCAATTTAAAAGTCGTATCGGATTTTGCCTCGATTGTTTTTCTAATGGAGTCTGCTCGATTGCAAGAATTTGAATCAGTTAACACCAAAAGGAACTCATAAAAACCAGGTTTAATAATGGTATAATTTGGAGAAAGCACCGTATCTGAGAAGCCTCCAGCTAAATCCCAGCGTATTGCAGTTTCAACTAGCACATTACTGCGGTTTGCAAGGCTAATAGTATCAGGGGTGCAAATGGAGTCTGGAATCAAGAAATCGGCTCTAATAAAGGAATCTACTTGAATAAATTGGTAATTGGTATCTATGCAAATACCGTTATCGATTAGCAGTATAAATTGAGTTGGAGCAGTGGGAGAAGTGCTTGGGTTTATTTTAGTAGAATCATCCAATAGATTTCCCGGTGACCAATTGTAGCTAAATTCGCTTGGGTTTGATTTTCCAAGTACAATTGACTCTCCAATGCAAATACTATCGTTGGGAAGGGTTGAAGAAACTGGATCAATGAGGGTTACTTTCTTTGTGATACTGTCGTTAAGATTGCAGGATGTAGAATCGGAAACAATCAACAATATTTCATAGGTGCCAACCGAATCGTAATTGACTTTGGGTGTTTTTAGCTCTGACGAGTCACCATTTCCGAAAAACCATTTGTAGTTGGTGGATTTTTGCTCTAAAGATAAGTTGCGTAATTGTATGCTATCGTTGGTGCAAATGGTTCTTGGTAACTGAAATTCGGCGACAACCGCTGGCAGAAGAAAGTCCATTTTGAAAATAGCATTATTACAACCTCCACTGGCTCTGTTTAGATTTGAAACTGCGCCCGGATTTGGCTTTGTTGGAAAATCACTGGATCCATTTGGCTGCGAAGCAGTTGGACAACCAGCGCAAACTGCTTGATAGATTTTTCCTTTGCGGTCAAATCTCGAGGTTCCACCATCTACGTGCTCTGCAGCAGATGAACCACCGAAGAAGGAACCGTAAATCAATCGGCTAGCATCATCGGCTAAAACCATTAAATACAAATCGCTTCCTGTTGTTGTGGGTTGAAATGCATCTCGTGTGGTGTCCATACCAGTAACTATGGTCGAGTTGTTTCCATTTCCAGCGTTGGTAGTGCCACCCCAACCTGATAAATAAACGGAATTGCACAAATCGACTAAGAAGGCGGTAGGAGATATGTTTGGCCTCGCATTGCCTGAAGTTACAGGTGTTCCAAATTTAGTGGACCAAATGATAGAGTCAATCGCAGGAGTAAACTTGGTAATAAATTGGCCTGCAGTCGGTTCGGCGTATTGTGCATTTTGAACCAGTCTGCTCGATGCGTCTTCGGTTTGCCCAAAAACATAAACGTTGTCGTATCGATCGCGTTCCACAAAATAGATTTGATCGTACTCTCTGCTTCCAAAATAGGTGGAGGCAACAACCGCTTGACCGTCTTGCCTTATTTCTGCCACAAAACCATCTGCTCGGCCACCCTGAAAAGTAGTGAAGCCTGTTAGGGAACCCGAAGGAAAAAGAATAGAAGAAGTCGTTCCTCCCGCAATGGTTATGTTTCCGTTTTTTCGAAATGCTAGGGAATAAATGGCATCTGAAAATGCGCCTCCAAAGTAACTGCTCCAAATAAGCGTATCCAGCAGAGGTTTAAACTTGACAATAATTCCGTCCTGAGTTCCACCTCTATAGGTAGGGTAAATGGGGTTTCCTTTTATGGGGAAGTCAGTGGACCGAGTTGAGCCGACAATATAAATATTATCATCTTTATCAATATCTATTTCACCTCTAGCAACATCTGCGTAGTTGTAATTTAATACTCTAGGATTGCCAAATCCAAATGGGCTAGGGTTGTTTATACCATCATTTTCACTACCACCCACATAAGTGCTGCCCAACAATTGTCTTCCATCGGGTTGAAATGCTGATATGAACATGTCGCAACCCAGTAAATAGCCAACAGCAACCTCTAAGGTTTTTGAATTTGCTGCATTGGGATTGGTTAAAGTGTCTTGGTAGGCCGCTCCAGTAGTAGGGAAGTTTTGCGACCCTGTTGTGCCATACACATACAATTCATCTCGGCTATTAACTACAATGGAATGAGGCATTTCATCGCCAGATCCGCCCAGGTAGGTCGAAAAAATCGCTTTAGTACCAGAGGTATCGTATTTAGTGACAGCAACATCACAGCCCGGCAATCCAAACACCCTTGAACCTCCGTTAAAGGATTGGTCAAACGCACCAGTTGTAGTAGGGTAACCCGTTCCAAAGATGAGGCTTCCGGAGTATAAGAAGCCTTCTGAATCGTAAGTCGCAGTAAATCCAAAATTGGTAGTCGTACTGCCAGAATAGGTAGAAAAAATAAGGTCAGGATCAATTACAATCGGAAGGTTTTTGTTTTTGTCTTCAACTTTCAAATCATAGGTCAGTACGTTTTTGGAAAGTGAATACTTGGCGGAGAGGGTATCGTTATTTGATTCCGATGAATGAAAAACAATAGGAGCACTTTCACTTACGTCTCCTAAGCTGGTGTACACCGTAAAAATGCCGTCTTTTAGTTTTAAATCATCTTGTCCTTCGTATTCAATTTGAATTTGCTGAGCAGCAGCGTAATTCTCACAATGAAATTCGTACTTAATGCCACCTTCATGCGAAAAAATAAGCAGATCAACGCCAGGATAAAGAGCTTTGTAGCGCACAGCATGACTTGCAGGAGTTCCACTTGACCACTTTGTTTTGTCGTTCCCCAAGTAGTAATTGTAATACATTTCTTGAAGATCTTCTTGGACAATTTGACAATTGGTGTTAGCGCCAATAAAATTGGCATTGTACACATGATTTTTGATCATGGCATCTTTCCAATCGCCTTTATAATCTCCGATATGAATTTGACTAACCACACTCATATCCGCCAAATGGAATTTAAGTCGTCCTTGCTCAATGTAAATATTACCCTCGGGAAGTTGGACTTTGTACTCAATATTTTTGTGCCATTGCCCTTGGTTTTTTATGAATTCAAACTCCGTAAACCCTGTATTATGAGCACTCAGCACAGCACTAGCTAGAAGCAAAGAAATCAACAGAAAATAACGGCACAATTGACGCATAAAATTCACAATAATAAAACGCTCAATTGACTTAAGCGTTGCCTTTTGTACATTGAAAAAGACGAAATGTAAATCTACTGAAAAGGATTGAAAACTTATGTGTTAATAATAGGTATTCATTCCTGTAATTATAGGTACGCTGAAATTCCGTTTATGTCACTGCGTGAAGGATTGATGCATTTGTAAAATTACCGGTAATAATTCCTCTAGGTTAATGATCTAATGTTTTAGGCCCTGAAAACCATTCTATTCAGCCTAGCGATTAAACAATAATTTAAAATAGAATTTCGGTTTTTGAAGTTCTTTTCTCAAATCGAGATCATAAATCATTGCGGTTAGGAAGGTTTGTAAGGATTTATTTTTAGCGGCTTTATTTATCATTAAGTTGAATAAAAAAGGGAAACGGAGTAGTTTTTTCATCGCAGCACTTACCCTAAATTCGTTACCCATTCGAGCATAAATCTCCTTATGGTAACTTTTGTTGAAGTCAGCATCGAAACGCTGTTCTTGAAATACGCGAGTGAGATGGTCAGCAGCTATTCGCCCACTTCGAATTGCGTTTGCTATTCCTTCGCCCGAGAAGGGGTCAATAAGACTCGCGGCATCTCCCAACAACAACAAGCGAGTTCCCGAACAAGTAACTTTTCGAGAGCCCAATGGCAGACCAAAACCTTGAACATCCTCTAAAGGTTTGGCGTTTTTAAAGCGTTCTTTAATTACTGGATGGTGCTCTAAAATGGAGTTTAGTTTTTGTTTTAAGTTGATTTTATTTATGCTGACTTCATCTGAGGGAATCCCCAATCCAACATTCCATTGATTATTGGGTAGAGGGAAAATCCAGAAATATCCGGGCAGCAATTCCTTTTGAAAATGCAGTTCGATGGTAGCACTGGTTTGGTAATTATCTACTCCCTCATAATATTGTTGGACACCCGCCATGTAATGTTTTCTATCAATTTTTGTAGAGGTAAGTTTCTTGTTTACAATAGATTGAGCGCCATCTGCGCCCAGTACAACTTTACCGTGAAATACGCCTTTATCAGTAGTAACAATAGCCGATTCTGAATTGGTTTGCACATCTAGTACTTTGTAATTCTGAAAAATTTTGACTGTGGTTAAGTTTTGCACTTCCTCAAAAAGAAAATTGTCAAAATCTATTCGTTTTGATACGTAAGCAGCTGATTCTGGATCTGAGGGATTTAAAAAATCGATATCCAAAGGAACATCGTTTGGTGCCACAAAGCGAATGGTACTCAAGGGATGCTTTTCGGCTACATCGTTAAATCGTAAAGCTAAATCAACGTCAATTCGATGCAATTGTTTGATGACATCTCCACTCAAGGCATCGCCACATTTTTATCCCTTGGAAAACTAGCTTTATCAATGATAGCAACCTTAAGCTCGGGATTGGTCTTACTGATTTGAAAAGCGGTAATACAACCTGCAGGACCAGCACCAACTGTAAGTATGTCGAAATGTAAGTTCAATGTGAAAGGATAAAACCCATTATTATGTGATAGCACAATAATAAGTGGAAAGAGCAAATTTAAGAATTTGACTTTTACACAATGTGAAATCAGAAGAGCACTTGCGTATATCGCAACTAGCTATAATGGTATTGTGTCATTCAGTAATACCGCTGCACAAATCATATCTACGTTTGAGGTATTCAAAAACACTCAAAAACAATTAGTTATGAAAAAAAATTTAAAAATAGTAGCAGCAGCATTATTCACTTTCACAGGATTGGTATCAAATGCACAATCTCTAAATATTAATTGAGGTTTTACAACATCAAGTGCAACGATGGAGGATGAAATATCCGACCTTTCTGCAAATGAATCTTGGGGTGGCGAGAGTTATAACTCGAGTTTTGAAACTAAAAACATAAGCGGTTACAATGTTGGTATTGGTTATGAGTCTAAACTTGGAGAGCGTTTGTCCTTAGAAACAGGTTTCAAATACATAAAAAGGGGCTATAAAGTTGTTTCTGAGTCTTCTTATGCAAGTAGTTGGGATAATTATGAGGAAACCAGTACAAATGAGGCTAAAATCAAAATGAATTATTTGGATCTTCCGGTTGTATTGAATACCGCAATCTTGACGGGAGACTTCAGATTGTATGCTAGAACAGGAATTTTTGCCGGTTATTTAGCCAGTGCTAGATATTTAGAGCAAAGCGAATACAATTCGTCTGATGGAGGATTTGAATCCTATGCGTATAATGAAAAAATGGATGCAAGCGATATGGACGGCCGTCTTACAGGTGGAGTTATTTTGGGAGCAGGGGCAGAGTACAAAGGGTTCTATTTCGAATCGAATTATAATTTTGGAGTCGGATCCTTCGAATATATTGGCGAATCTTACACACACGATATTTCTTTTAACTTGGGTTATAAGATTAAATTTAACCAGTAATAAACAGCTATACCTCAAGAACTTCCCCTTGGCATTTATGTCAGGGGGAAGTATTTTTTAGCGAATGTTTATTATGAAATTAATGGGAAATCTGGCAGTAGAAAGGGACTAAAGAATTTCAATTTGACTGATTTTTAATAATTCTTTTGTTAAAGTCAACATTTTTTTTTCAATGGTTTGTGGTAATCCGCTTGATGAAATTACTCCTGTTTAGTTTAGGAAAAGCTTTTTACTGAAGGCTTTAAACCAATAAGCCTTTTTTAAATTGAATTGAGATACGGCTATTTTTTAAACAATCCCGCTAATCTGGGCTGAAAGCGCTACCAAGCTTTTTTATTCTTTTATAATTTTTGTTGTTTTAATTCCTTCTGAAGTTGTGACCTCAATTAAGTAGGTACCAGCACTATAATTTTCCAAATTAATTTTCATTTTGTCTGCTGAATTCTCATTTTCTTTCTCAAGTATCTTATTACCGGCCATATCATAAATTGCAATTTGCTGTAAGTTTTTACTTTCAATATTGACAATTGCTTTAACAGGGTTAGGGTATATTCTAATATTAGGAATATTTTCAGAAGATATTTTTTGGGTTAACAACGTTGTTCCGGTCATTGACAACTGTCGAAACCAAATATTGAGCTTTCCATTTCTAGTATCTCCCCATACCGCATTTAATGTATCATCCATTAATTTAATGCACATAAAATCATTCCCCGAAAAGGATAGTATGGTATCGTAAGGAACAATGTTATCTGATAGTTTAAAGTTGGCAGAAAAACTGGTTGAATCCTTACTTCTGTAGGCTCCCCAAATTTCTGATGACGTGGTATAGGTGGAATCTGTGCCATTTCTTCTGTCTCGCCAAGAAACTACCAAATTGCCGTTTACGTCAAAATCTGCCCATAGTAAATCCTGCATTCGGTTATTTGCAATTGGGTCGTCATTTATTCTTATGCCACTTGTCCAGATGGCTCCTTCATCAAAACTTTCACTCATAAAAACATCTATATCTCCATGCACTTTGTTTAAATAGAAAAATGCTAGATGATTTGCATTGGCTGGGTTTGATCTGATTAAGTAGCCTTTTTTTGACAAAGTATCTGAAATCCCAGAAGAAAGATTGAGAACAGTATGGTAGGTAAAACTATTTCCAGCATCATTGCTTGAAGCGATAATGTATCTTGCAAAGAAACTCTGAACAATAAGATAACTTGGATAAATAGCATGAAATGTTCCATTTGAACTAACACAATTTGTTGGCATAGGCTGAGCAACGGTATTTCCGGCAAACCAATTATTGGTATCCAAATATACCCAAGGATTAAAAGAACTACCCCCATCAGTAGAAACCACAAAATATGGACGATATGGTGGAGCAATTGGTCCGAATACTTTTGGAGACATTGAGGTTACGTAGATATTCCCATCATTTACTCCACCAGAGTGGTCTATACTCATCCAAGGTCTGTCAATAGGATATTTCCCTGGGTCAGAATGGGCACTTATTGCTTCAACAGCAGCTCCCCAGTTTAATCCGCCGTTAGTTGATTTTGAAACGTAAACAGCTCCGGAATCTATGCTTCTACTATAATCAATAAATGATAAAAAGACATTTCCAGAGGCGTCAAATTCTATTGACGGGTCTGCAGAACCGTAAACTGGTTTTGCATGTACAATTGAGTTTATGTTGCTCCAAGTTTGCCCCCCGTTAAATGTTACTCTTGTTTTTATAAGAACATTTGTTAAAGGTAAATAGCCCATCCAAGCCACCACCATATGTTTTGGATTTTCAGGATTTATGGAAAGGTATGGTTCACCATCAAAAATATTACCATTAGAAATATTTTGATTTTGTCCAAATGAGCTGCCGCAAAAAAACAATAGTGTTGACAGTATCAAAAAAGTCTTCATGTTTTCAATTTTCAATGTGTACCAATACTTGCTGGTAAGAGTATACATAACAAAGGACTTATTACTTCTTATCCGTTATTATGTGCTCTTCTTCAAATGACTAGAAATAAAGTTAGCCAAGAAATGCACAGAACAATTGTTAAACCAATTTTTAATTCATATGTTTGATAAACATAATTATTATTAATTCTCTAATTTAAAAATCTAATGCTATGTTAATTTTAGAAATTCTAACAATACCAAAAGACGATCCTGTCGCTTTTACATTTTTCACGGGATACATGGCCATGATGGCCGCATCAATATTTTTCTTTTTTGAAAGGTCCCGCGTTTCAGATAAATGGAAATTGTCCTTATTAGTTTCAGCCCTGATAACTTTTATTGCAGCTGTCCACTATTATTACATGAGAGATTACTATCTCGCGACGGGAGAAAATCCTACTGCTCTGCGTTACATCGATTGGACATTAACGGTACCTCTAATGTGTGTTGAATTTTATTTATTGACGAAAGCCGCCGGTGCAAAAACGAGCCTATTGTGGAAATTAATATTAGCGTCAGTATGGATGTTGGTATTTGGATACATAGGGGAAGCTTTCAACCCAGAAGGTGGTAGTTCATCACATTCCGTAATTTACGGTGTATTATCAACACTGGGTTACATCTACATTCTATACACTGCTTGGATAGGCGAAGTTGCGAAATTGGCAAAAGATTCAAACAACGCATCCATCCAAAAGACTGTTAGAATATTAGCATGGTTCGTTCTTGTTGGTTGGTCAATTTATCCTATAGGTTACATGTGTATGCCAGGTGGTTGGTTAAATACAGGATTAGGTTGGGATTCAGCTAATGTAGATTTGTTTTATAACATCGCCGATGCCATTAACAAAATAGGTTTTGGTCTAGTTGTATATAGCCTTGCAATAGGTCAGACTGAAGCTAATAGAAGTGCTGCTAGTGCTTAAATAGCAAACAATACAATTTGAATATTTAGAAATTAAAGGAGATGGATTTTTGTAATCCATCTCCTTTTTTAACATCTACTCGGTTTGAAACAATCACTGTTTATCTACATTATCTTAAACTTTCTGGCAATTCAGTTGCTTAGTTTAGAGTTAGATACAGTGACGAATGTTTTAAAAGTACTATCCATAATCGGAATTCTAACTATTGGGATATCTCATGGAGCTATAGACGATGTTTTACATTTTAAAAAACTAAAAGTCAATAAAGGCCCCTTTATTTTCAAATATGTAGTCGCAATAATAGCTTATGCCGCTTTATGGTATCTTTTTCCAAATGCAGCTGCTTTAGGTTTTATTCTGATTTCAGGTTATCACTTTGGACAGTCTCAGTTTATCGATTATAAATTTACAAATTGGATTACAAGTAATTTAATTTATTTGAGTTGGGGAAGTTTAGTACTGTTTATATTTTTCTATTGCAATGCAGTCCCCTTGATAAAGGATAGTAGTCAATATTTTGGAATTCCCAAGCTTCTCATATGGTTGATTCAGAATGCCAAGTACTTTATAATATCTTTCTCGGTCATTCTATTAGTAAACTTTATCCATTCTCTGATTAAGAAAAAGATTTCATTTCAGAATGCCATAATGGAATTGTTATTGTTGTTTGCTATTTCGACCTCGTTTGCATTGATAGATCCGCTGATTGCCTTCTCTTTGTTTTTCGTAATTCTCCACTCATATCATGTGATGATTCATGAGATAAATTTTTTAGAGGTCAAAAGTAATGGCGAATTTATTAAGACTCTTCTGCCTTTCACTATCATATCATTGGTCGGTTTCATAATTATACTATCTGGATTATATTTTTTAGGCTTAGAAATATACATTCCACTAGTTACCCTAATTATTATATCAAGTGTGACTACACCTCATTCTTTTATTATGGCTAAGTTTTACTCTTCCAATGACACTTACCACGCCGATTGGACATAACAAATGAACCTTTAGAGCACTAGACTTAGACAGAGTTTGTCTTTTGCACTTTTAATAAGTAAAATTTGCAGCAGCAGCAGCAGCAGCAGCAGCAGCAGCAGCAGTAACTTTACAATTATTTCCAATGGCAAAGCACTTATTGTATTGTATTTTAATCCTTTTCTAAGAAGTTGATAGATCAGCCTATAATCGTATCTCCATCTACCAAAAATTAAAAGGTAAAAAAAATGCCTGAATCCAAAGACAATTCCTCTGCATTCAAGCATTAAATCTTAAAAAAGTACGCTGTTAAGAAAGCGTAGCTTTCCGAATTTCTTCTTCAATAATATCGAGACCTTTGTTGAGCAAATCGTTGCTAATTGTCAAAGGGCTCAACACTCGAATGTTGTTTTTGTAGGTACCAGCAGAAATAATGATTAAGCCTTGTTCTGCACAACCTTTTACAACTTTGCTGCAAAGGTCACCATCTGGCTGACGCGGATCTCCGTTTTTCACAAATTCAATTGCCATCATAGCTCCCAAGCCTCTAACGTCTCCAATTTGAGGGAATTTAGTTTGCATGGCTTCAAAACGAGTTCGAATGATATTTCCTACTTCAACACCGCGTTCGTTTAACTTAACATCTTTGATATATTGAATAGTTGCCAAAGAAGCTGCGCAGGCAACTGGGTTACCAATGTAGGTTCCACCTGTAGTTCCGGGTGCAGCTGCATCCATCACCTCGGCCTTACCAATTACGGTAGCAATCGGCATTCCTGATCCCATTGATTTTGCCCAAGTAGACAGGTCTGGTATAACATTGTAATGATCCATAGCTCCCCAAGAACCCGTTCTGGCAAATCCCGACTGAACTTCGTCGAATATGAGCATTATACCGTGTTCGTCGCAAAAGTCTCTCAACCCTTCTATATAGGCTTGTGGAGCAACTGTAAATCCACCTTCACCTTGCACCAATTCAATGATAATTGCTGCAACGTTTTTTGGGTTGACCAAGTTTTTACCTGATTCATGCAGCCTTTTTAATTCCTGCTTTACGTATTCGTCTTCAGTAAGGCCATTGCTGTATCGATAAGTGTTGGGAAGCGGAAGCCGATATACCTCAGGTGCAAATGGGCCGCAGTTTAGTTTGTAATCTATTTTTGAAGTTAAAGTCATAGCCATTAAGGTACGACCATGAAAAGCACCCGTATAGCAAATTACAGCGTCTCTTTTGGTAGCTTGTTTTGCAATTTTTATAGCATTTTCTACTGCTTCAGCTCCAGTTGACATCAACATAGCTTTGGTTTTTTCACCATGTGGAAGTACTTCACATAATTTTTCGCAAAGCTCAATGTAAGGTTCTAAGTAACTACGTTAAAACTAGTGTGTATGTATTTCGCAGCTTGCTCTTGAATTGCTTTTACAACAGGTTCAGGACAGTGACCAGCGTTTACAACGCCAATTCCACCTGCAAAATCTATCCATTCATTTCCATCAACATCTATGATACTGGCATCTTTTGCGGATGCAACAGTGGCGGTGTTGAAAATACCAACTCCATTAGCCACAATATTCTTTCTTCTTTCGAGTAATTCTTCACTCTTTTTCATAACTGTAAAGTCCAATAATTTGTTCTGATTTTTTTCAGATTGCAAAAGTACTCAACTCCTTAGTATTTAGTTCTTTTTTAAAGAGAATACCGACTACCTTTTTTGGCAATTTTATACCCGAGATTAACTACCTGCTTATATTGCTCAGAAGTACTGTCTAATAAGGGGTTTGTATGATTCATGTGAATGAAGATAACCTTGTTTTTAAGTGCTTCTGAAAGCGTGTCAAATCGTTGTATGGATTCTTTAACAAAAGGGTGGGGAATTTCACTCATTTTTCTACCCGGAATTTCGGTTTCATCGTAAAATGTAGCATCCAAAAAAGCGAAGTCAACTTCCTGTAAATAATCGTTGATATTTCTGTCCCATTTTTCCCATTTGTCAATATCTGGAATAAACAAAGCGCTTTTGTTTGGGCCGGAAATCAAGTAGCCAGCAGTTTCTGAAAATTCATCGCGATGCGGAATGGATATCGGAGTCACTTTGATGTCACTATTCAGTTGAATACTAGAATCTGACTTAAGTTTTTGCAGTTCGATATTCTTCAATTCCACCAATTGGCTCCATGGACCATTGGATTGTAAAAATGAATTCATTCTAGGAAGCCCATAAACTGGAACGCCTTTAGCATTCATTACTTCTCGCCCAAGAAACATAAGCCCGGTATAATGACCAATGTGCGCATGGGTTAGGAAAATCCCAGTCGGAGTTTTGGAGTCAGAATCAATTCCCTTTTGCAGTACCTCCATTTGATAAGGAAGATCGGGCGTAGCTTCAAAAAGCCAAGTCTGTTTTGTTGATGCAGAAATTAATCCTAGCGAGACAACTTTTCGATCGGATTTTCCAGCTCGAAATAAATCTTTACAACAATCTTTTTGGCAGCCGGTATGTGGTGAACCTCCATCTTGTGTGGTGCCTAAAATTTCAATAAATACTTTTGATTTTTCTGATGTTTGAGTTTTATCTGTGAGTGGTTCGGATCCAGAATTATTTGCTGAGCAACCAGCCACAATTAAAACAAGAAGTATGCTTTTTAAAGTTTTCATATCAAAAGTATTGAGCAAAAAAAAGCGCCTAAATAGGGGCTTTTTATGAGGTATTGTATGGTTACTCACCTGTTACAATTGTTTTGTATTTACGGATAAATAAGCCTTGTCTTACGCTGCCATCATAAGTAGCAATTTTAGTAATTCCACCGTTTTTAGCTGCTTGATATAGACCAACATCTATATTACCCAATCCTAAAAATAACTTAGCTTCTACTTCGCCCGATTTTACAATTTTGTTATTAGTAGCAACACCTGGGTAAACTACTGTACATGAGCTAACTAGAAATACTAGACCGGCTCCTAATAATAATGATATTTTTTTCATGTCTAATATTTTATTCACCTGTTACGATTAATGTTTTCTTGCTATAGATAATGTAAGATTGAGTTCTTTCATCTACGGTAGCAATACCTTTAGTAATTCCACCTTTTTTAGCGGCTTCTTTTATACCATAATCTCCGTTAAGGTAAAAAACACCAAAAACAACTCCAGTTTCAGATTTTCCTACATTATCACCAATTGAAGTATTTGATACTGCCATTGGCAAAGTTACTGAACAAGATGATAAAAGCGCAGCTGCTGCGATTCCACCAAATATGTTTCTAAATTTCTTCATAATTTCTTGATTAATTACCGTAAACAGTTGTTTTAGATACTGGGAAAACTAAGATCATTTTTTGAGTGTGCTGTACCGCTCCAATAGTAGTAATTCCACCATTTTCAGCCGCAGCTTTTACACTAAAGTCTTGATTTCCAATAATTTTTGTTTTTGCGACACCCTCTTTACTACCAATAGGAGCTCCAGTTACCTGATATTGCTGCCCCACTGTGCAAGAAGACATTATGTACATGATAGACCCTGCTAACATGAGAAACTTTACTTTCAGAGTCTTTGTTTTGATTTATTAAAATAGCTTGCGACTAGATTAGTCAAATATTTTTCAAATATTTTAACAAGTTATAAAAAGAACTAACCATTTTTGGTAATATGGCCTTTGCACCTTGTATTTTTGCAACATGGGAGCAATATTCGAAATAATTGGCCTGATTTTATTTTCTTCGGTAAAGTTTCTATTTGCCCCATCAACTGCCTATGCATTGGGATATACCTTTTGGCAAACGATTCTAATTTCTTTAATTGGCGGCTGGTTAGGCGTATTTGTATTTTATTTTGCAGGCAGTTTTGTTTTTGACTGGTGGTCGAAAATCTCAAAACCAAGTGATAAGAAATTCTCAAAAAAAAATAGAATCATTGTTTGGTTTAAGAATGATTTCGGTCTTCTAGGAATCACTTTAGTACTGGGCTTTGCTTCAATTCCAATTGTTAGTTTGTTGGCGGCTAAGTATTTCCGTCACTTGCCAATCACCATCTATGCATTATTAGCATCTACAGTAGTTTGGGCATTTTTGTTGACTGGAATATCGGTTTGGATGATTCCGCTATTTAAAGGAATGTTTTAATTATCGGGTTGTTATTGTTCCGGAACCTTGTTTCTGAATTTCAACTTTTGCTCCGCCTTGACATTCAATGTCTCCAGATCCAAAAGCCTCTCCATTAATTAGTTCAGCAGCATTTAGATCAATTTCTCCAGAACCCTTCGATTCAATTGTAATTGTTTCAGCTTCCATTTCAAATGCGTGAATGTTGCCCGAACCAAAACTTTTAAGATTAATAGAAGTGGCTTTTCCTGCTAACCTGTATTCACCAGAACCGCTAATATTCACCACTAAGCTCGTACATTTAGCAATTAGTGAACAATCGCCTGATCCACTAGAAGAAAATTTCAGTTTTTCGACGCTTATTAATTCCGATTTAAAGTCACCAGAACCAAATAAATTAATTTCCTCAATCGTTGTGCATCGAATTTCAATTTTAATCGTTTTATATTTTTTAAACCCCTTTTCAGGTTTAATAGTTAATCTACCATCTTTCACCGTGGTTAGAATTCTTGAAGTAGACTCTTTTTCTCCAAATAAAGTAATCTCATTTTTGTCTGAAGGTATGAGTGTAATATCGAAGGAACCACTGCTTTTTATTCCAGAAAAATCTGGAAGAATTCTTACTTCTGAATTAGTTTGAGCCCTACTTATTCCAAAAATGAAAAGAGCGCTTAATAGTATAATAGTTCTCATTGTTAACTTTTTAAGTGTACAAATTGTTCTTTCACTACTCGAAACAATAATGAATCACAGGTAATTTTGATTTAACAAATACAAGCTATATTTATGTTTTTAAGGTTAAAACGAGTTGAAAAATATTTCTCCAGTAACAAAATAACAAAAGCGTTAAAACCGCTTTCACTTTCCATAGATTTAGGTCAGCATGTTTTTGTTATTGGTGAAACGGGGAGTGGAAAAAGTACTTTACTCAAATGTCTTGCTGGAATACATGACCTTGACGGCGGTGAGATATTGCTGGAAGGCAAACCGATTTTAGGGCCTGCTGTTAATCTGATTCCAGGTCATCATGATATTCGGCTGGTGGAGCAGGAGTTCAGTTTAAAGAAATTCAATACAGTTTCTCAAAATTTAGAAATGGCGTTGGATTCAACTTTGTTGGTAAAGCAAAAAAAGGCACGAATAAAACAGATGTTGGATTTATTTGGTCTTAATCGAATGAAAAATAAATTACCAACCGAACTTTCGGGCGGTCAGCAGCAGCGATTGGCGCTTGCCGTTGCATTAATAGAACTTCCAAAGTTATTACTGTTAGACGAACCCTTTGCTCATTTTGACCCTCAGCTTAAAAGCCGAATTTTTGAGTATTTAAAAACAAAGATTTCGGATCAAAATTTGACGGTAATTACAGTTACACATGACTTTAGAGAAACCTTGAAACATGCAGATAAAGTACTGGTTTTAAATAAGGGTAAAAAGCTGCAATACGAGAAGGTTTCGTTAATTTATAACCAACCAAAGGACCTTTACACTGCTGGTTTATTGGGCGAATTCAATATGCTGAAGCAGAAAGGGGAGATTTGGTTAATTCGTCCAGAAGAATTGCGTTTTTCTGATGTTCAAACCGAACAGGCTGTAAAAATTGAGCGGGTTGAGTTTTGCGGACACTACTACGAAATAGTTGTTTCGGACAAATTTAAAGATGAGCATGTAGTGTTTGTAAACGAAATAGATTCGTTTCAAGATGGTGAACAGGTTTTCTTGAATGCTATTCCAATGCAACGAAAGTTGGGAGAAAAAGAAAAATTAATTTATGCTTGAAAATTTGAACGAAGATTGGGCTGGTTTTTTAGCCCACCAGTTAGAGCAAGAATATTTTCAAGTATTATCAAAGGAGCTCGTTTTAGAGTATGATCAGCAAGTTGTTTTTCCCGAAAAAAAGGATGTTTTCAATGCGTTTAATAATTGCCCACTTTCAAAGCTAAAGGTTGTCTTGGTTGGTCAAGACCCATATCATGGAAAAGGTCAAGCAAATGGCTTGAGTTTTTCTGTAACTGCAGGTCAAAAGTTACCTCCATCGCTCAAAAATATTTTTAAAGAACTGAAAAGTGATGCAGGTGCAGCACCAAACAGTGGGGATTTAAATTATTGGGCCAATCAAGGAGTTTTGCTATTAAACACTGTACTTACAGTAAGGGAAGGGGTTGCCAATAGTCACAAAAATATAGGTTGGCAAGCATTCACGAAGGCAGTAATACAGAAAATAGAAACTGAAAAATCTGGAGTTGTTTTTCTACTATGGGGAGGTAATGCACACAAGTTCGAAAAGTTAATTGATGCTGAAAAGCATTGCATTCTGAAAAGTGGTCACCCTTCACCGCTTAGCGCAAATAGGGGCTTTTGGTTTGGGAATAAACATTTTAGCTTAACAAACTCCTACCTTAAATCAATAGGAAAATCTGAAATAAAATGGTAATACAATTTTTAACCCGCTCAAAAAAATAAATTTAAAATTGAGTCCTAAATTGCACCATTGAACGTGTAGATTGTTATTCGTAAAAGAAAAGAAAGAACACATGGAAGTTACAACATTAGGTGCAGGATGTTTTTGGTGCGTAGAGGCAATTTTTCAAGAGCTCAAAGGAGTGGTTAAAGTAGAGTCTGGATATATGGGTGGTCAAATTAAAAACCCATCCTACAAAGAAGTTTGTACGGGCAGAACTGGACATGCAGAGGTCGCTCAAATTAGTTTTGATTCTTCTGTTATTAGTTTCCAGGAAATTCTAGAGGTTTTTTGGCAAACACACGACCCCACTACTTTAAACAGACAAGGAGCTGATGTTGGTACTCAATATAGATCTGCTATTTTCTATCATAATGATGAGCAAAAACGAGTAGCAGAAGAGCTAAAATCGAAACTAAATGAAGCCAATGCTTTTTCGAATCCTATTGTCACTGAAATTGCAGAATTAGATACATTTTATGTTGCAGAAAACTACCATCAAGATTATTACAAGCAAAATGGAGAGCAAGGCTATTGTCGAATGGTTATTAAGCCTAAGTTAGATAAGTTTCACAAGGTGTTTCAAGATAAAGTTAAGTAGGTTAAAGTGAACTCGGGAACGTTCGAAATAAGACCTATTAAAGCTTCCGATAATAATAGGGTTAAAACTATTGTTTTATCGGTTTTGTATGAGCACGGGGCAAAAGGAGAGGGTTATGCTTCGTCAGATCCGGAACTGGAATCCATGTTTCAGGCTTACCAAGCATCAAACAGTGTTTATTTCGTTTTGTTAGAAAATGATGAAGTAGTTGGCTGTGCAGGTGTTGGCCCATTAGCAAACGCAAGCGATAGTTGGTGTGAATTGCAAAAAATGTATTTATTACCTGTTGCTCGAGGTAAAGGATTCGGTTTGAAACTGATGAATACATGTCTAGAAGCAGCTCGAAAATTTAAGTATAACTATTGTTATATAGAGACCTTAGATAATATGCTAGCTGCTCAGTCATTGTATGCCAAAATAGGGTTTAAGCTTGTCGAAAATAGGAGAGGAGCTACCGGTCATAGTAGCTGTCCAGTTTTTATGGAGCTGAAACTGTAGTGGCCAAGTGCTATTTAAATCAACAGAAAGCTAACCCTCCTTATGCTATTTAGTAATAATTAATTGAGAATTGACTTGCTCTCCATTGATATTGATCAAAAGAGAATAGGTCCCCATAGCAATACCGCGAACGTCTAATCGCATTTCGCTCAATGCATCGTGTACCGTTTGTGTTTCATTTTTCACCAACTGACCAGTACTTGAAATTATTCTTATATCCACTGGTGTCGAGTTATGAATTCCTTTAAAGCTTATTCTCACATAGTCTGAAGCTGGGTTGGGATAAGTGCTTATTTCTATTCCCGAGTGTTCCATAATACCCACGCAAATATCTTCGTAGCTCACATTTATGGAATCTCTACTAAAGCAGCCTGCTTGAGTTGTAGGGTCCGTTACCTTAACCCAAGCAATTCCGTTTTGCTTCATTTTAGTGCTGTCTCCTGTTTCACCATTGCTCCACAAGTAGGTCATTCCAGAAATTGTTGTTTTTAAAACAGGTGCTTCATTAGGACCACAACCAACAGTATCTCCAGTAATGTCGAACTTTGGAAAATCTTCGATTTCGATGTTGTTCGTAACCGTATCTGAACAATTGTCCGTATTTGTAAACGTATAGAAAACTGCATGATTACCCAACCCTGCTGCTTCTGGATTGAAATTCGAAGTATCGACATTAGAACCAAAATAATTACCTCCGGTTGGTGTTCCCTCAGTAAGGATGCGTTTACCACCATTAATACACCAAAATCCAAGCGGACTGAGTAATACGTTAGGAGTTGCCACTACTAGTAATTGACTGGTTGTAGAATCGCTACAACCATTATTATCAGTATAGGTATAAGTAAAGATTTGTGAACCTAAAGTCGAATTTGCTGGATTGAAAACATTTGAAATAATAGAGCTCCCTTTGTAAACACCACCAGTGGGTGCGCCGCCAGTAAGTTCGAAACTTGTATCATTTTCGCAAATCTTTAAAGTTCCAGAAAAAGTTACTGTGGGAGACTGAAAAAGGTCATAAAACGCAGTGTCAATAGTTACACAGCTATTGTTGTCTGTATAGGCATAGGTAATAATATTCTGACCCAATGTTCCTTGTGCAGGATCCAATATTCCATTGGAAACACTTGGTCCGCCATAAATCCCGCCAACAGGTGTAGCAAATCTCAAACGAAGTGTGTCTGAATTTGTACATTGATTTACAACGTTTGGAAAGTTAATAAAAGGAACAGGGTAGGCACTAATATTTACCGTATCACGAGCAGAGCATCCTGCATTGTCTGTTACTTTGCAGGTATATGAACCTTGATTAGTTGCGGTAAAAGTTGCCGAGGTGCTGGAATTACTCCACAAATAAGTTGAATTAGCAGTAGTAGCATCCATGGTGTAATTTACAACGCCCTTACAAAAAATAGTATCAGGGCCTAAATTAAATTGAGGGCTCGGCAAGGTATCTACTATTACCATGCTTCGTTCGGAAGGACAGCCTTCTGAAGTAATTTTCCAGTTGTAGAAAAAGTAATAGTAACCAGCTAAATTATTAATGGTTTGTGTAATTGATACAGCTCCAGTATTGTTTGTGTAAGGATAAACCGCACCAGTAGTATTTCGATATAAGTTTGAAACTGAAGAACCACTAGCGTCTAACTTATATCCATTTCCAGGATTAATAACAAATCCAACTCCTATCTCTTCACCGCTAGAGGTTCCGTTTACCGAAACCGTTTTTGTTTGTAAGACCTGATTAGAAGCATTTAGTAGTCGAATAACTACATTTCCAGAGGAACCTGGATAGACCGTTACTGAATCCAATGTAAATTTTGAACTGGCACTAAAAACTAATCCGTCAGTGAAGGAAGTATAGGTGCCTCCAGTTCCAATGGAATTGGAAGAGGGGCCGAATAATGATCTTGAAAAACTAAATGTTTCTACAAATGCCGTATCTGGTTTTGTGATATTTACAAACTTAAAGGTACTGTCTTTTGAGGCAACAATGCTGCTATTAGCTTTAAACCATCTGAAACCAATACTACTGCTTTTTGCAACAATTGTGGAGTCTGTTCCTGAGCAAATACTTACCCTAGAAGGTACTGTAGGATTTGAGGGGGTTGCCGCAATGGTAATAGCAGAAAATTTCATGGTGTCGTTTTGTAAATTCTCATCGCCAGTCAATGCGGTAAAAGCATTAAAACTTATTGATCCACCATTTTTTAAACTGATATTTCCGATTGAAATGGTGTCGGTAGTTCCTGCTGTTGAAGAAGCAACCATCGAAGAAATTGTAGTATTTACCGCACCAGAAACCTTAACATAAACAGGGAAATTTGTTTGTGTTCGTGCGCCGTCATTTTTTATTACAACCTGAAATTTCATTGAATCTAGACCACAACTTCCCTCTTGTGGATCGATTACGTCTACCAACACCATTTCTTTTAATGGAGGTGTACCAATAAATATTTCTCCAATATGCATATCATAATCCTCGGTATTATCAGTTGGGCCATCCTGCGCTAAAAAACCAACTATCACTGAAGAACCAGCGTAAGCGCCTAACGGATATTTAAAGTCGCTAAGAGAATTATTAATTGATGTGCTGCTCACAATTGCTCCAATATTATTCCAAGTAGTTCCACCATTATTGGAAACCATTATTTTCAAGCTATCGTCTGAACCCATAGAAGCTGTTGCTCCACTATTCCAGTCTGTTACAGCAGCTGTAAACTTTATACTATCAGTAGATTTAATTAAAATTTTTGGACTTATTAACCACTCTTCATGAGTATTCGTATACAAGTTAATGCGCGCAGTTGCCTTCCCTAAAGCAGTAGTTTGAGCAGCATTTGAATTCGTCCAAGTAGATGTAGAACCTTGAGGAATTGGAGTGCCAGTAGATTCACTCCAACCGGATTGAACAGCGCCAAGGTTAGCTCCTGTAAAATTCGTGAAAATTATTTTTTGTGGGTTAGAGTAAGTGGTGCTAAACGTATATTTTGCAGGTTTAGAGGTGTCTGTTCCACTGCAGATAATTCTTATATAAATATCATAGACAGTAGAGGAGCGCAAGCCATTAATAAGCTTGTAAGCACCTTTTGCATCGGTGGTGTCGGTCAATGTTGTGCCAGTGCCAGGAACAAAACCCGGTGCACCATATTCATAAAGAACGGTTTTTCCAGACCCTGTTTTAGAATCAAAAACAACATAATTCGATATTCCAGTGGTTAATGAATCGCGAATATTTCCGGGAGCCTTGCAAGTAGGTTCAGTAAAAGCGTAGGTTCTTCCAGAGTCTGGAGCTGTTGATAGGTTTAAAGTTTCAACTGTAGAAGAAGCAGTTGGAGTTGCACCGGTTCCATTTAATGATAAAAATGTGCCAACACCTGTACTTGTTCCAGTAACCCCAATGCTTGCCGTTGGACTATTCGGCATACTCGTCTCAGGCCGATAAATAAACTCTATTTTATTTGTTGTTTCATAGAGTTTTACTTGGAAAGAAACGACCTCAGCTGACGCACCATAATTCCACTCCCATTTTAACCATTCTATAGTAAACACTCTGTTTGGAGATGTTCCACTAGTAAGGTAGGACGCTTTTGAACCACTGGCGCGACCGTCAAGGTCATCCCAAAGTGGGGCAATTATTGGTTCACCTACATTGTCTAAATCATTTGTTAGTCGAGTACCGGTTTTGCTAGTATCTAAGTTCAAAAAACCGTTGGAACTCGCTTTGAGATGGGTATAATTTACACCCCCATACTCAAAATTGAAATTTATTGGAAGCCCTGCGCTAAGCTCATCATCATCTTCTATAACATTTATGTCTGTTCCACCAGAGAGTTCGGTAAAAGTTCCTGAAGAAGGAGTGAAAACATAATCTGCTTGGGCGAATATGTTTAGTGAGAGTGAAGAAAAAGAAGCGGTAAAAAAGAGTAGAAATAATTTATTTCTCATGGATGAGTTATTTTTAATTTGAAAAAACTTTTGTAAAGGTATTAAATATAATTGCACTAGTATCCCTGATAAATCAGGGATTATTTTCATGGAAAGATAAAAAAATGATATTCATTAAGAACTTATTACTAAGCTTATTTTCGTCCTTAAATTATTTGATTTGAATCTCAAACAATTAAGTAAAATAACACTTGTCGTGTTGTTTGCTGTGACGCTGTTTTTGGGCTTAGAGCTGAAGGGCTTAAAACAGTATTACAACTTTGAAGATTTTTTCCCAAAAAACCATTCTGACACGGAGTTTTTTCTCGATTACAGAGAAAAGTTTGGTTCGGATAATGATTTTGCTTTAATAGGCATAAAAAACCAGCAGGGAATATTTAAGCAGAACTTTTTGTTAAAAGTCGATAGTTTGACCAAAGAATTGAGTCAAATTGAAAATGTCAACAAGGTTTTGAGTCCAACCAACTTAAAGCTACTAAAGAAATTTGACCTTTACCCTAAACCAGTAGAATTTCCCGTTTTGCATTGGCAAGATGAGTCAAAGTATACCGCAGACAGTTTGACAATTGCATTATCTAAAGGCTTTGAGTCTCAATTTTTTAGTCTAGATAAGCAATCGGTACTAATTTATCTAAACCATGCTCCAAAGGTAATTGACACGATTAGTGTTCAAATATCCAGAGATATAAATCAAATAGTCTCTAAGTATGATTTTGAAGAGGTTCATCTTGGAGGAAGAGTAGTAGGGCAAACCGTTTATATTGATTTGATAAAAGATGAAACCATTATTTTTATTGGAAGTTCTTTGCTGTTTGTTATCCTCTTTTTGGTTTTTACTTACCGCAGTTTTCTAGGAGTTATTTTACCATTAATTATTGTGGGATTAAGTGTTTTATGGACTCTTGGTTTTATGGCTTTATTCGGCAAAAGTTTAGATATCGTTTCTACCGTTTTGCCAAGTATTATAATGGTAATTGGTATGTCTGATGTCATACACCTCACAACGCATTATAGAAATATGCTTTCTAAAATGTCCAAAAAAGAAGCGCTCAAACACTCTATCAAGCGAGTAGGCTTAGCCACTTTGTTAACATCGTTAACCACCTTAGTAGGCTTTTTATCCCTTCTCACAAGCGCTGTTAAACCCATTATTGAGCTCGGGATATTTGCAGCAGTAGGCCTATTGATTGCGCTATTTCTCACCTACACCTGTTATGTGGCGCTTTTGTATTTACTTCCTTTTCAACTGGAAGAAAGTGACCATAAAAAGAATGCAGTTTGGAAAAGTAAAATGCTCAACATCAACATTTTTGTAAAAAAACAACGCAATCAAATTTTATGGTTTTCACTGGCACTTACTATCGTTTGTGCGGGTTTAACGTCGCAATTAGAAATCAATAATTTTTTACTAGAAGACCTTAGGGAAAGTCATCCTCAAAAAGTGGCCTACCGGTTTTTTGAAGAAAAATTTGGTGGGGCTCGACCATTTGAACTTGCCGTGTGGACTAAGAATGGTAACTCCATTTTGGACTCCAATTCAATAAATGAACTAAAAAAAGTGGAGCATTTTTTAAAACAAGAATATCCGGTTGACATTCAACTGAGTCCTGTAACCGTTCTTTCTGAAACCAATAGAATTATCAATGGAGGAAAATTAGAAGAATTGAAAATTCCCACTGAAAAGCGCGCATTCAATAAGCTAGTGAATGCGGTAAACCGAGCTTCCTCTAGTGAAGAGTCAAAGCGGGTTTTCTCCCAAAATAAGGACACATCAAGAATATCGGGAACTATTGGTGATTGGGGAAGAAGATCTATACTGGATCGGAATGAAAAGTTTTACAATTATGTGGCAGAAAACATCGATACGAATTTGCTGCAATTTAGAATTACCGGTTCAGGGCATTTGTTGGATTTAAATACCGAAAAAGTTTCAAGCAACGTTATAGAGGGATTGATTTTAGCGATTGCGCTAATTGGTCTGATTGTAGGTTTGTTATTTAGGTCCTTTAAAATGACGCTAATCTCTATTATTCCTAATGTAGTTCCCTTACTGATAACTGCCGCTGTAATGGTAATGTTTGGGATTGATTTAAAGATTTCTACTGCTATAATTTTCGTCATCAGTTTTGGAATTGCTGTTGATGATTCCATTCATTTTTTAACTCGTTTTCGCCTTGAAATGAAACAAGGCAAAACCGTTGATGAGGCAATGGAGGTTACCTTTACCGACACAGGAAAATCAATTGTTATAACCACTCTCATAATTTTAAGTGGGTTTATCTCGCTTTGCGCGAGTAGCTTTTTAAGCACCTTTTACATTGGCTTTTTGATTAGTATTACCTTGATTGGAGCTTTGATTTGCGATTTACTTTTGCTCCCTGCATTGCTCTACTGGGTAAATCCAAAACCCAAACCTTAGGCCGATTCGCTTCTAAGAATAAGCTCAGTTATTTCAGGGCGAATTCCAGATCTTCCGGGAAAGCCAAGAAAACCAAAACCACGATTTACATAGAGATGTTTTTTGCCTTCGGTGTACAAACCTGCCCATTTTGGATATTTAAACTTTACAGGGCTCCATTTAAAAAATGGCAAATCAATGCCAAATTGCATTCCGTGCGTATGGCCGCTCATGGTTAGGGCAATATCGTGTGGGTGTTTTTTCACTTGGGCATCCCAATGCGATGGGTCGTGTGACATAAGCAGAGTAGCGGCGTTTTTTGGAATACCTTCTAGCGCTTTTTCTAAATCTCCATGCTGTGGAAAAGGAGGAAGGCCCCAGTTTTCTATACCCGCTAAATAAAAATTGGAGCCGTCGTTTTCAATGTTAACGTGTTCATTATCCAACAATTGAAACCCCATTTCAGAATGAATTTCATGCAATCGATCTAAGTTTTTCTGTTTATCTGCTTCATTGGACCAAGCTACATAATCGGCATAGTCGTGATTGCCCAATATGGCAAATTTTCCATGTTTGGCTTGCAATGCTTTAAAATGTTCAATATATGCTTCGGCTTCCGTTGCCAAATTATTTACCAAATCACCTGTAAATAAAAGTAAGTCAGGGTTTGTGGCTTTTATTGCTTCAATTCCTTTTGCAAAACCCGACATACTATCAAATGTTCCAAGATGTGCATCGGATATTTGAACCACTTTAAAACCATTAAATGCTTCAGGTAGGTTGTTAATGGTTACTTCAACTCTTCGAGTTTTAAAATGGTATTTGCCAAAAACAACTCCGTAAACGAGAAAAAGAATTAAACCTAAAAAAGCAATAGCTCCAGCGTAGTCTATAAATTGATTAGCCTTTGCAGATATAACATAACCCCCTATGTCACCGATTAAAAGAATTGGAATCAATAGCAATTTCGCCACTATCCATCCAAATCCAAAACTGACAAATACATTACTCCAATAAGGATAATATTCCTGATTGTTTCGAACCGACATCAAATAGCGGATCATTCCTATGTAAGAAAGCGCAGTAATGCCGAGGTAGACAATGGAAAAGGTAGTTCTATCACCAGTAAAATAAGGTAAGAAAGAAAAATATGGGAACAGCTCTAGCAGCAGAACGATAGCTATAATGAGAAATATCATCGCGCAAAATTAACTGAGGCACTCAGCTGGATTATTGTGAAAAATAATTGCTTTGATAAATAATGGTAATCGAATGGTGTATTGCTCTTTTTAATTCTGATCAAGCGTTTAGTTTTGCCAAAATTTTTAAGTATGCCAAAGTTTCGTTTGTTGAGCCACGAGGAGCTCAAAGAGTTTGAAAAAGAGTTTATCGATTATCTTGTTGTAAATGGAATTACAGGAGAGGATTGGGGTCGCATAAAAGAGAATCAACCCAAGGAGGCTATTAAAATAATGGACCTTTTTAGCGATGTAATTTTTGAAGCGGTAATGCGGAAAATTGAATTTCTAGAGATTAGGACTCCAAAAGAGGTGCAAACTTTTCAAAGTACAAGCACCAAGCTGGTAATGGTAGGAATGAAAATAGATCCGGAAAGCGAAATTGATTTTACAATACCAGAAGATATTGAAAAGGCAATGCAAGCACCTCCGGGAAATATAGAGGTATACACTGCGAGCCGCGAATATAAATTAGAGCGCGAACAGGAATTGTTTGCCATGACCGAAAACGGTGCCCGAATCACGGACGGAAAGTTGTTTAAAGCACTAAGTTTAGCGCTAGCCGAATCAAAAGAATCGTAGCTGGAACTAAAGCTTAGTTTATTGATTTATGCTGAATTCAGAATATAAAAGGAAGGTATTAATTGCCTGTCAAAACCTTATAAAAGAGAAGCGGAAACTGCTTTCTCAACAGCTGGATTCAGCCCGTCTATCGGCCAACTCAGAAACAAAAAGCTCTGCTGGAGACAAGCACGAAACCGGGAGAGCACTGGCGCAGTTGGAGCAGGAAAACCTGCTAAAACAGTTTGGCTTTTTGGAGCACTTAGAATCCGATTTAGGTCAATTGAAGTCAGACCAAGTTTCAGCTAAAATAGAAAAAGGTGCATTGGTCGAAACCGATAAAATGACCTTGTTTTTAGGTGTAGCCTTGGGTGCGCTAAAAATTGAAGCCAAAACAGTTTTTGCTATTTCTACAGCTTCTCCAATAGGGAAAGTTGCACTTGGAAAAACTGTGGGAGACGGTTTTTCTGTAAACGGCAATACTCACATTATCAAACAAATAGCTTAGTGAAGGTAGCGGTAATAGGGGGAGGTGCAGCTGGTTTTTTTGCAGCTATTTCGGTAAAACAGCATCATTCGAAAGCCAAGGTGGTTTTATTAGAAAAATCGCCCAAGGTACTTTCCAAGGTAAAGATTAGCGGAGGAGGAAGGTGTAACGTAACACACTCCTGTTTTGAAATTTCAGAATTGGTAAAGCACTATCCTCGAGGGGAGAAGTTTTTAAAGAAATCTTTTCATCAATTTAAAGTAAACGATACCATCGACTGGTTCGATAAACGTAACGTACACCTTAAGACAGAGGAGGACAACCGCATGTTTCCGATTACCGATAACTCGCAGACCATTGTAGATTGTTTAGTCAGCGAATTTGAGCAGTTGGGTGGTGTTTTGAAATTACAATCAGCAGTTACAGCAATTACTGCACTAGGTGATAACGCAGGGTTTGAGTTGATTGTAAACGGTCAAAAAATGTACTTTGATAAAGTTATCGTTGCAACAGGAGGTTCACCTAAAATTGAAGGCTTAAAATGGCTGCAAGAATTAGGACACAAGATTGAAAAGCCGGTTCCAAGCCTCTTTACTTTTAATATGCCGAAGCATCCGATTACTGCATTGATGGGAGCTGTTGCAGCAAATGCAAAGGTGAGAATAGAAGGACAAAAACTTGAAAGTACGGGAGCTCTTTTAATTACGCATTGGGGCATGAGTGGGCCAGCGGTATTGAAGTTATCTTCATTTGGCGCAAGGAAACTGGCCGAAAAAAACTACCAGTTTAATATTCTTGTTTCATGGATAGGTGAGCATTCTGAAGATGCCGTTAGAACTCTTCTTCAAAAAGAAATAACGAATCATAGCTTGGCGCAAGTTTCCAATTATAAGCTAGCCGATATCCCTAAAAGACTTTGGGTATATCTCGTTCAGAAAGTGGGAATTGAACTGGATAAACGTTGGTGTGATTTTTCTAAAAAAGAGTTGAATCGATTGGTAAACGGATTGGTAAATGACTGTTATGAGGTTAGCGGTAAAACCACTTTTAAAGAAGAATTTGTAACCTGTGGCGGCGTTAGTTTAACAAATGTAAATCCGAATTCGATGGAGAGTAGGAAAATCTCAGGTTTATACTTTACAGGAGAGGTAATGGATATCGATGGAGTAACCGGGGGCTTTAATTTTCAAGCAGCATGGACCACTGGATTTATTGCGGGTAAGCTCAATTAAAAACGAACCCTTAAGCGCATTAGTGGACGTATTATTAAGTCCAATATTGTTGAAGGCGATTCCTCGTAATAAGGATAGGAATTGTAATACTTATCAAGAAAATGCGACCGACCACTAATGCGACCCCCAATGTCCATAGTTAAAAATTTGGTTGGATTTATTTCAACGCCCAAAATTCCAGAAAGACTGTAAAAGTTATTTGTAACATCTTCATTGACGTAATTATAACCCGGGTAAGTGAGTCCTGTAAACTCATCGTATTCAACAATTTCTTCCGTATAATAGCTTATACTCTCTGCTTGCCCAACATCAAACCCAAACCCAACATAAAACGATACCGATTTTTGACCATCAAAGTAAAACTTAAGGTCAGAACCAGCACTCCAAAGCAAGGCAAATTCATTAAGACTTCTCGTTATTCCAGGATTCATAACATAGGTTATAGGAAAGGATATGCCAATTACTCGGTTTGGAAATAAATACTGGTAATCTAGTTCTAGTTGCTGGTATAACAATGGAACAAAATTAAGAGCCAAAGAATGGCTATTAATAATCATAGCCGTGTCATTTTTATTTTTCGTGCTCGCAGAAACGACTTTTTCTACCTCGTAAACTTCGGTAGTTCCGTTGGCATATGTGATCAATAAAACATCGGTAATTTTTTTAGAGTATAGCGGCCCTTCTGGGTTCGCTTTACTTTTATATTTTATAAATTCAGGGGTAACTTCAATCACTCGTACATCAATCTTTTCGCCAGATCGCAAAAAGATTTGATCTTGTGAAAAACCTAAAACGCTGCAAAATAAAATGGAGATAAAAATTACCGAAAAACGGCTGAGAGTAGATTTCATAGTGGTTATTTTTATCAAAGCTAATAATTTCAGCCTAATGGTTCTCCATTCAAATTGGTCGTTAAAATCTCGCTCATGTAATCAAAGAAGGGCCGCATAGCCAAGAAAGACGACTCGATTTCGTCCAATAATTTTGGGGAAGTTAATTGAGAGACATCAATTTCTTTGCTCAACAAAAATTGTTTGTAGCGCAATAAATCAACTGTAGGATCTTCTTTGTCAAAGCCCTTTGGTGCTGTTTTTAATTGTTCTCCTTTTAATTCTCCAAAATGCGATTTGAAGGATTTACTAGCCAATATTTTTCGAAGTGGGGCAGGGTCAGCCTGGATTTGTTGTCGAATCAATAATAGATCATCTTTATTAGGCCCCCAAAAACCTCCAGCCGCAAATACCGAATTGGGTTCAAGATGAAAATAATAACCCCCTCTCAACTGTTTTGTTGCTCTTTTAAAACCACCAGCAAACCAAGTTTTATATGGGCTTTTGTCTTTACTGAATCGAACGTCCCTGTAAATTCTGTACAATGCTTTTTTGCCAGTAGGAGTTTCTATTGCGTCATGAGCAGAGAGGCGTTCCAATAGTTCAGTAGAAAAGTCAATTACATTTTGATGAGCAGTTTCATACTCTTTTTTGTTGGCTTGAAACCAATCTCGATTGTTGTTCTTCTTTAGCTTTTCTAAGAACTGAATTGTGCTTTTATCTATGTTGCTCATTATGATTTTTTGTTTGATACATTAGAATCTTGATATCTGTAACACATCCTCTCGATGTCATGCTGAATTTAGTTGAGCATCTCCATTTTATACTTCGGTTGAGACATTGAACTAAGTTCAACTTGATCGTAAATGGATATAATACTTAACCTTCGAAAGTATTCGAATGAATCGGTTTTTGAAATTCAAAAGCTGTTAAATGTTTCCAATTGAATTGGATGAAGGGTAGCCTGTAATACACCATAAATGCCGTTATTAGGAATCACATTGCGCAGGCAATAGAAGCGTAATACCATTGCCTCGACTTCTCTACCTTACTAATGGAGCGAAACTTTATAAGGTAGTCTGTGGTTTCTGCTATCCCTTGGCAGTCAGCACAAAATTGAAATCCCTTTCTCCCGAAAACTCTCGGGTTGAAAAGGGCTTTTGTTAGTTGGACTCTGCCTCCTTCCTCAACGCCTCATTCATAGCTTCAAAACTATCTGTCGTTTCTTTTCGAATAGATTTTAAAATCAGCCCTGAAAGAATTCCAGAAAACCTTTCTCGTTGAATGAACAAAGTTTCATTTTCTGAAATCTTTTGCAATTCAAATACATGATGACCATCAAAAATGCCAGGAATTAGCAAATGTCCAAGCCACCCAAATAACTTATTCGTATCTAATTCTTTTATTTCAGGTTTAAAAACCATTGTTTTACCTCCATTATTCATGGTGTTTTTTATGCGTTTTCCGAGCTCAATTTTTCCTTCCGATTTTACGATAAGTGGGTTCCATTTCTCGTAATTTTCATTGTCAATTAAAACGCTCCAGACCGCTGCTGTAGATGCGTTGATGATGATTTGGGTGTTTATTTCCTTTTTTCCTTGTGCCATAATTTTAATTGTTAATATGCTTTTTATAGGGTAAGTAATACTAAATATTTTACAGTACAAAGTTCTGGTAATCAACAATCTATTGTTACTCTTTTTACGCCAAGTTCTTGACAGATCACGACACGCAATATATTTTAGCACTATGGTATTCAATGGGAGATTTTTACACAACATTATAGAGCAAGCTTCGTCAAGAGGAGCTTCAAAGGCGACTTTACTGAACGTTTCGGGTAAACCGGAAGCTGAATTAATGGAAAGCGATTGCAAGATTGATTATCAATCTTTTAATAAAACGTTTGAAACAGCACTCAAAGAAGTAAAGGATCCTTTGTTGGGGATACACATCACTCAGTCGATGAGCCTTACTGCTGCCGGGCTTATGCTGCAAATTGCACAATCAAGCGCTACCTTTAAGGACGCTGTTCTTCTGGCTTGTAACTATTCTATGCTGGGCTGCGATTCATTGCCTATGCGTTTGGAAGAGACTGAATATTCCTACGATTTGATATTCAATTTTGATAGAATGTGGCGTTTAAATTCAGAAGAAACCTTTCAGCATACGCTGGAGGGCTCTTTATTTTTCTTACTAAAAGAATACGAAGCTTTAACGGGTAAACGATTTTCTCCAGTGAAAATAACATTGGATTATACGCCGAGAGTAAGTTTCAAAGAACTCGAGAAATACTATCGTGCGCCTGTTTTTATTCGCGATAACAGAAATACCGTAGTTTTTCGCAAAACAGATTTAGATACACGGATTACAACTGCCGATCATGAGTTATTGCAGCATCTTATTCGATTCGCAGAAGAAAAAATTTCTACTTTAGATCAAAGGGATACGGTTGTAGAGCAAGTAGGTAAAATCATTATGAAAAATTTACCAGATCGCGCTTCTGCAGATTCAGTTGCTCGTGAGCTCAATATGTCTGTGCGCACCATGCAGCGCCATTTGAAGTATGAAGACACTTCATTTAGAGGTATTTTGGAAAAAAATCTAATGGACTTTGCAAGAAAGCAAATTATTAGAGGAAAACATTCTCTGAGTCAAATTTCTTATCAATTGAATTATAGTGATTTAAGTGCTTTTAGTCGCGCTTACAAAAATCATTACGGCGAAGCTCCAACAAAAATGATTAAGGTGGCTTAATTTATCTTTTCGCCTATATTTTTAAGGAGACTATTGCTGTTTACAAAATCGTTTGCTATTCAAAAAGCCATTTCTATGTTGTTGGTAAGTAGACTTTGATTCCAATTTCAGCTCCCCTATATTTGAGAATCTAAAATCTCAATTATGGACGCACCTTGGTACCGAGTTAATTCATTTGAACATTACAAAGAACTTTACAAACAAAGCACGGATAATCCTGATGAATTTTGGGGAAAAGTTGCTGAGAACTTTCGTTGGCGAAAGAAATGGGATAAAGTTTCCGAATGGGATTTTACCGAACCAAACATAAAGTGGTTCCTGAATGGTGAAACGAACATTACCGAAAACTGTCTCGATCGACATTTGGATGCTAGAGGTAATAAAACTGCTTTAATCTGGGAACCAAATGATCCAAAAGAAAAATTCGTAAAATGGACCTATCGTGAATTACACGAAAAAGTTTGTCGATTTGCCAATGTTCTAAAAGAAAACGGTTGTAAAAAAGGAGATCGTGTGGCGATCTATATGCCAATGATACCCGAGCTAACCGTTGCAGTGGTGGCATGTGCACGTATTGGCGCGGTTCACTCGGTGGTTTTTGCAGGTTTTTCGGCGCAGGCGCTAGCAGACAGAGTAAATGATGCTTCTGCTAAAATGGTGCTAACTTCTGATGGACTGTATCGAGGAACTAAGGAAATTCCTGTAAAAAGAGTGGTAGACGAAGCACTTTTACAAAACGATTCGGTAAAGAAGGTAGTCGTTGTGCAAAGAACCAATTGGTCGGTGAACATGCAACACGGAAGAGATTGCTGGTATCACGACGAAATGGATAAGGTAGATGCTGATTGTCCGGTTGAGGTAATGAATAGCGAAGATCCCTTATTTATTTTATATACCTCTGGCTCTACAGGAAAACCAAAAGGAGTGGTACATACTTGCGGTGGATATATGGTTTACGCCGACTTTAGTTTTAGAAACGTATTTCAGTGCGAAGAAGAAGACGTATACTGGTGCACTGCCGACATAGGCTGGATTACAGGCCACACCTACATTGTATATGGCCCTTTACTTACTGGAGCAACCACCACCATGTTCGAAGGGGTTCCTACTTATCCAGATCCAGGAAGATTTTGGCAAATAGTAGATAAGTATTCAGTAAATCAATTTTATACAGCACCTACGGCTATTCGAGCTTTGATGGCTTGTGGAGACGATCATGTGCTGTCCTATAGTTTGGACTCTCTAAAACTTATAGGAACTGTTGGAGAGCCTATTAATGAAGAAGCTTGGTATTGGTATCATGTGCACGTTGGTAAAGAGCGTTGTCCAATTGTAGATACTTGGTGGCAAACTGAAACGGGGGGCATACTGATTTCTGCCTTGGGAGATCATGGTCCGATTAAACCAACTTTTGCTGGCTATCCACTTCCGGGTATTCAACCGGTTTTGCTTGATGCTGAAGGGAAAGAAATAAGCGAAAATGGACCAGAAGGATACTTGGCAATAAAACATCCTTGGCCTTCAATTATTCGAACGACTTATGGCGATCACGACCGCTGTAAAAACACTTACTTTTCGAATTATAACGGTTATTATTTTACGGGTGATGGTGCAAAGCGCGACGAAAACGGAATGTATAGAATCATTGGTAGAGTAGATGATGTTATTAATGTGTCTGGCCACAGATTTGGCACGGCAGAGATAGAAAATGCGATTAACAAAAATCCACAAGTAGCTGAAAGTGCTGTGGTTGGCTATCCTCATGACATAAAAGGCCAAGGCATATATGCATACGTAATTTTAAGAGATCGAATCGAAAATGATGATATTCTATGCGCTGAAATTATTGAAACTGTTGTGGAAGAAATAGGGAAAATTGCACGACCCGATAAAATTCAATTTACTACTGGGTTACCAAAAACAAGGTCTGGAAAAATAATGCGCAGAATCTTGCGAAAAGTAGCGGAAGGAGATACTTCGAATCTTGGAGATACAAGTACTTTGTTAGACCCAAAGGTGGTGGAAGAAATTATTGATGGAGGCTTATAACTTAGTGACGTGCAGCGTACAACGCATAACGTATAACGTATAGCGAATTGCACTTGAGCTTTTTTCTTAAGACGTTTTACGTAATACGACTCCAGGCTGAATCGAAGACTAAGTAGCATACTTAAGCACAAATTATTAAACACGAACTAGAACAAAAAAATGACAAACTTTAAAGCATACCGAATATTTGAAACAGCAGAAGGCAATTTTGAGCGAAAAATAGTTGAGCGCCGAACAGATGATTTGCCAGAAGGTGATGTGCTTATAAAAGTAGCTTATGCGGGACTCAATTATAAAGATGGGTTATCGAGCAGTGGTCACAAGGGAATCACTAAAGAATTTCCGCATACTCCTGGAGTTGACGCTAGTGGTTTTGTAGAAGCATCAAGCTCTATAGCCTTCAATGAAGGAGATAAAGTTTTAGTGACGGGTTACGATTTGGGAATGAATACTGATGGCGGATTTGGAGAGTATATAAGAGTACCATCTGCTTGGGTAGTTCCATTGCCAGCAACCTTTGATTTGCGCAGTGCGATGATTCTTGGAACTGCTGGATTCACCGCCGCATTGGCATTGTACAAAATGGAAATAGCCGGGCAAAAACCTGAAATGGGAGAGTTAGTTGTGACTGGGGCAACGGGTGGAGTGGGCAGTATGGCGGTTTCAGTTTTTTCTAAAGCTGGGTATGACGTAATTGCGTCATCTGGTAAAACGGCTTCCTACGATTATTTAAAAATGCTAGGTGCTACGCGCTGCGAGGGAAGAGATTACTGTAATGACGAAAAAAAGCGGCCTGTTGCACGAATGAAGTGGGCAGGAGGGTTGGATACAGTCGGCGGGAACACATTAACATCACTAATGGCAGCTTGTGGTAAAAACGGCTCTATTGCAGTTTGTGGTTTGGTCGGTTCTCCAGATTTCAATGCAACAGTTTATCCCTTTTTATTGAATGGTATTAACCTCATTGGTGTTGAGTCTGCCGAAACTCGAATGGAAACAAGAGTTGAACTTTGGAATAAATTATCCAGTATTTGGAAGCCAGAACACTTGGATGAAATTGCTACCGATATTTCTTTAGATCAATTGGACGAATACATCCTAAAAATTCTTGATGGAAAAACGCAAGGCAGAGTGGTGGTGAAGCATGGATTTTAGATTTTGACATTGGACATTGGACATCGGACATCTGAAATCAAATATTACCCCTCTATCTTATGCATTTTGATAGGAGTTTGGCTGTTATTATTGTTTTTTATCTGCACTTCTAAAAAATGACTTCCGCTTTTCGTATACTCAATAGTAATAGGAAAATCGCTGCGGGTATTTTCGAATCGAGCCGTTTTTAAGGTCTTGTAAGTTAAAGTAAAAAAGATTCTTTCCTCTTCATTCTCTCCGAAACCCTTGGCAGATAATATAACCTTTTCGTTGCGTGATTCCAGCCATAGGTGCTCATTAACAGTGGTGTCTCCGTTTTCTTTTACAGTAAAATTAAACCCTTCATAAAGCGTGTCAGTAACGGACTTCCAAACTTCGAAGATTTCTGAATGATCTTGCCGCACCTCCCATTCGCCAAGAATCCAATTGTAATTATTTAAATCGGGCCTGTGCTCACAACTGCTTAATAAAACAACAGCAACTGCTAATAGCAATGTATTATAATTGAGGAAATTACGCATGAATTGCAGGGTAATTTGTGGGGTTAGATTCGTTCATTATTTTGTAAACAGCTTCTACGATATCTTCGGTACTTGGTTTAGAGAAATAATCTCCGTCAGAACCATAAGCAGGTCGATGTGCTTTAGCGGTGAGGGTGCTAGGCTGAGCGTCTAAATACTTATAACCTTCTTGATTTTCAAGCACTTGTTGCAGCATAAACGCAGAAGCACCTCCTGGAACGTCTTCGTCAATGAACAAGATTCGATTCGTTTTCTTCAGTGACTCAACAATACTTTCATCAATATCAAATGGAAGCAAGGTTTGCACATCGATAATTTCTGCACTAATTCCGAGCTCGGTCATTTCTTTTGCCGCAGCTTCTACCATTCTAACCATAGAACCATAAGTTACCAGCGTAATATCGTTTCCTTCTTTCATAATTTCAGGAATACCCAATGGAGTTTTGAACGCACCTAAATTTGAAGGTAATTGCTCTTTTAATCGATAACCGTTTAAGCTTTCAATGACGATAGCAGGCTCTTCCGCACTCATCAAAGTATTGTACATGCCTGCAGCTTGTGTCATGTTTCGAGGAACACAAACATGGACGCCTCTTACAGCTCCTAAGATCATTCCCATTGGTGATCCTGAATGCCAAACTCCCTCTAATCGGTGTCCACGAGTTCTAATAATTACTGGGGCTCTTTGCCCACCTTTACTTCGGTATTGGACAGTGGCTAAATCATCACTGATCAATTGAATTGCATAATGCAAATAATCCAAGTATTGAATTTCTGCAATAGGACGCAGCCCTCTCATCGAAAGCCCAATTGCCTGGCCTATGATAGTGCACTCACGAATTCCAGTATCGAACACACGATGAACGCCATACTTATCTTGTAATCCTTCTAGCCCTTGATTTACCCCGCCAATTTTACCTGCATCCTCACCAAAAATCAACATTTCTGGATGCTCGCTTAAGAGTTTATCAAAATTCTCTCTAAGAATCTCCCTTCCGTCAACAACCGTTTCTCCATCATAATTAGGCTGAACTGGAAGCACTTCTAATGCGTTGCCTTTTGAATCGTTGTATAAAAATGAATCGTAACGGGTTTCGTTAATTGCTAGTTCAGATTTATACCATGTTATTAGGTTTTCTTTAGCTGAGTTATTTTCTTTTCGTAGGTATCGAATTGCTTTTCTAACGGCTACAAAAATGTCTCGTCTTTCTGGCTCTCCAATAGTTTTTAGATCACTGCTAAGTTTCAGAACGAAATTTTTGTTTTCACTTGCCGAGGCTGCTGCTTCAATTAAATCAACAGCCGTGCTTTGCTCTCCTTTTATTTCATTTAAAAATGCATCCCAAGCTGCTTTTTTAGCATCTCTAACTTCTTTTTTACAGTCCTTTACAATTGCGTCCAACTCTTCGTCATTGCTTGCACCCAACTCAATCATCCATTTGCGATATTGGGCAATACAATCGTATTCAGTTTCCCAAGCCAATCGCTCTGCAGATTTATAGCGCTCGTGAGAGCCAGAAGTAGAATGCCCTTGTGGCTGAGTTACTTCTTCTACATGCACTAAAACAGGCACGTGCTCATCTCTTGCAACGCGAACCGCTTCATCGTAGGTTAAGCATAGGTTGCGGTAATCCCAACCTTTTACCTTAAAAATTTGAAAACCATTTGTTCCTTCTTCTCGCTGAAACCCGGCGAGTGCATCAGAGATGCTCGCTTTTGTGGTTTGGTATTCTTTTGGAACCGAAATTCCGTGTCCATCATCCCAAACAGACATTACCATAGGAACACTAAGCACGGCTGCTGCGTTAAGTGCTTCCCAAAACATACCTTCAGATGTACTGGCATCGCCAATTGTTCCAAAAGCAACTTCGTTTCCTTTGTTCGAAAAGTTCTTTTTGTCTTTGAGTTCTGGAGAATTTCTATAAAATTTTGAGGCGTATGCCAAGCCCAATAATCGAGGCATTTGACTGGCTGTTGGAGATACGTCGGCAGAGGAATTTTTCATTTCGGTTTGAGGCAACCAATTCCCGCTTTCGTCAATAAAACGAGAAGCGTAATGACCATTCATTTGGCGACCACCAGATGCAGGCTCAGCTTCAATAGAAGGGTGGGCATAAAGTTGAGCGAAAAACTGTTGAACGTTCAACAATCCAGCGGACATCATCATGGTCTGATCGCGATAGTATCCACTGCGCCAATCGCCATTTTTCCATTGTTTGGCCAAAGCAATTTGAGCGATTTCTTTTCCGTCTCCAAAAATTCCAAATTTTGCTTTTCCAGTAAGCACTTCGCGACGTCCTAACAAACTGGTTTCGCGACTTAAAGTTGCCAACTTAAAATCGGCAAGTAATTCTTTTCTAGCTTCTTCTGGAATTGCATTTGCAGCTGCCTCAACCGCCTCTTTTTGTTCTGCCATAACCGAAATTTTAAACTTAAAAGTACCGATAAAAGTACTTTTTTGAGAGTGCAAAAGTAAGTATAAAGAAGGCATTTAAAAAAGAACAGAATTGACGCTAAAAATGAGTCGGAACACATTTCTTAAGCCAATTCCGTTTTCAGATAACTTCTGGAATAATAAGCCTAGGTTATTATGGTGAAAGGTGTTGGAAAAAGCGGCTGCATTTCATGTTCTTCGGCAGGAGTTATAACAGCAGTAGTTGTTGTATCAGCTTGCTGTTTAGTAGTTTTAGGTGTGTTTTTTAGCGTCGGAGTTACCGGTTTGCTAGAGGGTTGAACTCTTCGTTCTTTTTTTCGAGATCGAATGCCTTCTTTAGACATATCCATATGTTGGCACTCCAGACCTCTTTCGGTCATAGTCCAATATTTCCCCAGCATATATTTGTCTCGAGTAGAGGTAGTGTTTGTTATATCGTAAATTAACCAGCCACTGGTTTTGTCCAAATAAACTGTTTTTCCGACAGGTATAGAAACTCTGATTTTTACACTTTGTTTTCTGTATAAATCTGCTCTGCGAAGAATAAAATATGGATTAAATTTTATTGAATTATCCGTAATACTATAACTGTACTCAATGTTTTCTGCTCTTTCAATTGCTTCTTCGTAGGTTTTTCCTCGCGCTTCTTGAATTACTGAAATAGAAATGCTATCGCTATTATTTTCCCGTACATCCAATTCTACTGAAGTCATGTACAACTCATCCTCATAACTCTTGAGGATAAAAAAGTCCTCGTTGTCTTCGTATGGAACTGCATCTACAGGGTAATGGCTATCGTCGGCGGTAATATAAATTGTGTCGGCAACCGATGGTGGTAAGCTAAATTCAGATACTACTTTATCTTCTTTAGAAAACTCATTTCCGATTTGTAAACCGGTGACTAGGAGCAATACAATTCCTGCAAACCAGGCCAAAGTAACCCCAGCACCAATACCTTTAGAAGGAGATTGAATATTGAAGAGAATTTTGAGTCCTGCGTAAAGCATAGACAATATGGGGATACCAGTAGCGAGTCCAATTCCAATTGTAATTGCAATGCGCTGATAGTTTGTTAAGAATAAGAAGTCGTAAACTTCTTTAATAGAGAAAGAATTATAATTCCACGCTATATGAGAGAGTCCATTTACATTGGCTAGTCCAAATAGTGATGCTACTAAGGAGAGTAGGAATAGCCCTCCAAAAATGATGAGAATAATTCCAAAGAATTTTCCTATGAACGTAAGAATGAGTTTTACGATACTGAAAATAAAGTTTAAAAAAGTTCCAAGAAAACCTTGAACTTTTCCCGCATCCATTTTACGGCCAAACTGATCCGCCTTTTCGCCTAAATGACTGAACTTTTTTTTTAGATGGTCTGCTTCTTTGCCCACGCTTTGGCGAATGCTATCAATGTCTACTTTTTGCCCCTTCATTTGAAGCTTTTCAGAGGTAGTTTTTGCTTCAGGTGTAATTGCCCAAAGAATCAAATAAATGATAACACCAGAGCCGCCAAAGAATACCACTGCCACAAAAAGCAGTCTTATTATCACTGGATCAACTCCAAAGTAATGCGCAATGCCACTTGAAACGCCGCCTAAAATTTTACTGTCTGGATCTCTAAAAAATCGTTTGGGACCCTTTCTTTCTGGCTCGTAATAACTTTGTTCCTCTTTTGCATTATTAAAAGCGTTTGCTTCAGCATCTCCATCTTCAAATTGCTCGGGTTGCCCCATTATCGCAATTACTTCTTCAACATCAAACAGCGCTATTACCTGTTTTCTGTCGGTAACTTTTTCGTGAAATATTTCGGCAATTCTGGCTTCAATATCGATAAGAATTTCTTCTCCTCCTTGGGTGTTGCCAAATTTTTGTTTGATGGAGTGCAGGTATCCTTGTAATTTATCAAAAGCCCCTTCGTCAATATTGAAAATAATGCCGCTTATGTTTATTGTTACTGTCTTATTCATGGTTTGTGTCTAAAGGTGTTATCTATTTTTTTGCTCTAATTTTCTGAACTGCATTTTGTAAGTCTTTCCAACTGGTTTCTAATTCCCTGCTGAATGACTTTCCCAATTCGGTTAATTGGAAGTACTTTCTGGGTGGCCCCGAATTGGATTCCTCCCAGCGATAGGTAAGCAGTCCATCGTTTTTGAGTCGAGTAAGTAAAGGGTATAAGGTACCTTCTACCACAATGAGTTTTGATGCTTTTAGTTCGTTCAGAATATCAGAAGGGTAAGCTTCATTCTTTTCAAGAATAGAAAGGATACAGAGCTCCAAAATTCCTTTGCGCATTTGCGCTTTTGTGTTTTCAATATTCATGTTTACTTGTCGTCTTTTACTGTTATATCGCCGTAGAATGAAATCATGGCTTTAGGTTTTCCATTTGATAAAGTTACAAAGTGAATTTCGCTGAAACGTTTTCCATTTCTGTCCACATAGAGGAGGACGTCAATGTCACTATCAACTCCGTCCCATTCTATATTTTCGTAGCCACTTTTATTCAAATCCTGCAATAATTTAAGTGAATTTGTTTCATTGTCGTCATTAAAAGCTAAAAACTTTATTGAGCTTAAATCCCCTTTTATACATTTCATTTTGTCGTTCACATCCATGTCAAAATCCAAAGCATCAATCATGTCTTTTGAAAATGAGAACGCCGTTACGCCTTCTTTAGAGGCGTATTGCGTATCAATGTCTCCTTGCGGAGAGGGAGTAAAACTAAGAAGTATTAATGAACTTGCGAGTACTGTTGTTTTGAATAATTGAATCATAGTATTACTGTTTTGCAAAACAAAGATATGTTTAAAAGAAGGTACTATGCAAAACAAAGTACTATATAATTTATGAAAGGTTTTTTTTAATGTCCAATGGTAGGGGTGAGGTTTGTGGTTTTCGTTATTGTCATTCGAAGACAATAGTCGCTAGGTCATGCTGAATTTACTTCAACATATCAGCAAGTATTAATTAGTATTTAGAAAAACTGAAAACAAATGCAGCATTATTTACATGATCGCAGAAAAAAAAAGCGAAGTGGGAACTTCGCTTTTTACTTTTAGTATCTAAAGAGCACTCTACTTATAGCACAAACTCATAACTCACAGTCATCTTCATTTTTTCATAGTTGTCTTCCACTTTTCCAGGAATCCAAGGTCCGCTTTTTTGTACTACGCGAATCAGCTCATCAATCAAAACATCGTCTTGCACACTCTCTTTGGTTTTGCTCAAGTTTACAACCTCTCCTTTGTCATTGATTGCATAGGAAATAATTACACGGCCAGCTAAACCTTGCTCTTTGGCAGCTTCGGGATAGTTAATTTCGGCTTTAATAAACTTATCCAGGCCTGCTTTCCCCTCAATATAGTGTGGAAATACCGTAGTAGCTTTACCAGGAAGAAACCCAATATTCATAACCGGTCTAAAATTGTGTTTAGCCTCTAATTCAGCAAAAGGATCTTGTGCATTTGCAAAGAGTGAGCTTATCGTACAAAAAACAATTAATAGATTTTTCATTCTGGCGTTTGTTTGTGCGTGCGAAGGTATTTTTTTAAACATAAAAAAACCTTCTCAAATTTTTGAAAAGGTTTTTAGTATTCTGTTTGAAGTTGAGCACCTAAAATGCCTACTTAGTCTTTGTTTTTGCAGCACATTTTACATCAATTAATTTTTGAACTTCTTCATATTCCTTTGAGTCCGCTTTAAGTTTTTTCAATTTCAACTTTAGACCGCCACAATAATCTGAGCTTTCCTTTTTTTCTTTATCGTCATATTTACTTGGCGATTTCTCTTCTTTTTCTATGTCTTTACTCCCACATTTATGGCATTTGTGTTTGTACAGTTTCCAAGCAAAAGCCAACTCTTCAGATTCTTTATCTAAAGACTTCATTTTTTGCTCAAGTTGCACGCAGTAATTTTCTAGTCCTTTTTCATCAGAATTGTTTTCGATGGGTTCACCGTTTTTTAAGTCTTCTTCAACTTCAATAAGTGCCGAAGCATCTGCAGAAGTCAGGTTGGAGGGGTCGAAAGACTTTGGGTCTTTGCAAGAAGAAGCTCCAATCACAACAAACATTAGCAATAGCGACAACGATTTTGTAACAGTTTTCATGGCGTAATTTTTAATTATTCAAATATAGTTGAATTTACTATTCATAAAAAAGCATTTTCAGTTAGAGATTATATTTTCCTGAATTTCCGGCTAGATTTATCTGTTTTATGATCTACTTTTCTGATAGGTCCACAAATGTCAATTGAGCCGCAAAGGTTAGTGATCGAAATGCCAAATACTCTCATGTATTAGAGAGAAGTCGAACAGTGTTTGAAGGAGTTACTTCATTAAGTCATATATAAAAATCGTATGCTAAAAATTTCAACTAAAACAACCTACATATTACTACCATTTTCAAAAGTGTTTTGATTCATAAACTACTGTTTACTAGCTTGGTTAGCCGTCCGAATAAATGCTTATTTATACCTGAGAAAGCTGTATTGTAAATAGAATAAGCGTTTTACCCTTCGAAGTATGCCCAATAATAGAGCTAAGAATTTAATTAATAGTACTTTCGCGCCAAATTAGAATACCGTTATGACATTTGCAGAACTGGGCCTTTCGCCTGAATTAAATAAGGTTATTGCTGAACTTGGATACGAAAATCCAACTCCAATACAAGAACAATCGATTCCAAAATTATTAACTGAAAGCACAGATTTTATTGGGCTCGCTCAAACAGGTACTGGTAAAACAGCAGCTTTTGGATTACCATTACTGCACCTTATTGATGCAACTAATGCAAATACTCAGGCACTTATAGTAGCGCCAACACGTGAGCTGGCAAATCAAATCGCTGAGCAAATCGCAATTTTCGCGAAGTATATTGATGGATTGCGCACTGCAGTAGTTTATGGTGGAGGAGCGAACATATCTGGTCAGATTCGCGAACTAAAAAGAAAACCACAGATTATTATAGCTACACCGGGCCGTTTATTGGATTTAATAGGTCGGAAAGCAATTAACCTATCAACCGTGGACTATGTAGTTTTGGATGAAGCCGACGAAATGTTGAACATGGGCTTCAAAGAAGATATCGATAAGATTCTTGAATTTACCCCAGACACGAAATTAACTTGGTTGTTTTCGGCAACAATGCCAAAGGACATCAGAAGAATTGTAAAAGAATACATGACTGATCCTTTTGAAGTACAGGTTAGTACTGGAACAGAGGTTAATAAAAATATTGAGCATTTATACGCTCAAGTAAAGTCATCGGATAAGATGGATGCCTTAAAGCGTTTCTTGGATCAAGATCCAGATATGCGTGGTGTAATCTTTTGCCGAACAAAAATTGACACTCAAAAAGTAGCTGAGAAATTAGCGAAAGACGATTACAGAGTAGAGCCCATGCACGGTGACATGACGCAAACCATGCGTGAACGTGTTATGCGTAGATTTAAAGACCATGAGTTACAGGTTTTAGTTGCAACTGATGTTGCTGCACGTGGAATTGATGTAGATAATCTTACCCACGTAATTCATTATTCGCTTCCAGATTCTAGAGAATACTATACCCACCGTTCAGGAAGAACCGCACGTGCTGGTAAAAAAGGTATTTCATTGGCTCTTGTAAATAGTCGTGAAGCAGGTACGCTTAAGCAGTATACCGATCGTCTGAAAATTACGTTCGAAAAGATACCTGTACCAAGCGTAAAAGATGTCCAAATGAACAGAATGCGAGGTTGGTTTAAATCTATTGCTGATACTGAACCTTCCACTCACTTGTCTGAAGAGATGTTAGATGCAGCATATGAAGTATGGGAAGGGTTGGATATTGATATGCTTATCGAAAAATTGGTGAGCCATGAGCTGAATAAGTTGAATTATTCTCAAGATCATGCAGATTTGAACGATACAAGTCGACCAGGAAGAGGAAACGACAGAGATCGCGATAGAGGTAGAGGTCGCGATAGAGATCGAGGAAGAGGTGATAGAGATCGTGCTCCAAGAAGTAGCGATAGAAGAGATAGCGGCCGTGGAGATAGGAGAGGGGACCGAAGCGATAGAGGTGCACGTGAAAACAGAAAACCACAAACCACCAGCGGAGACGACGTAACTTTTTTCATTAACCTAGGTCGTAAAGACGGAATGAACGAATCGGAATTGCGTAACTATTTGAGCGAAAAAACTGGAATTAGCAGCAAGGATGTTGGCGATATTCGTTTACGGAACTTAAATGCATATTTCGATATCGACAAAAAACATTCGGGTAAAATGAGTTCTTCATTTACCGATCAAGAATACAACGGAAGAGAATTAAGAGTGAATAGAGATTCTAGCGGAAACTAGGTACTAGCTCGTTAAAAATAAATTGAAAGCCCTGTAAACTCGCGTTTATGGGGCTTTTATGTAAAAGTGTGATTAAATACTTTTCGCCGAATTCGTTTTTCGGTCAAATTCAACCATTTTTTTGAGCTTTCTATTTCTTAAAAAATGACCAATAATTCCTCGCGAATCTCTATCGTCCTGCATGGGTTTTACAGTGTCCAAAATTTCGGTTAAGGATAAGTTTTCTTCTTCCGAGATTTCTCCAATTCCTAGGTAGGATCCGTTTTCAATAACGATAACGCTCTTTTTGGTATTATTAGGTCCGGGCTCAATAATCAGTAGGTTTCGATTTATAAACCGTAAGTTTTCCAATGCATTTTCGACTTTCAAATTATACGTATCAGCTTCTTCATGACACAGCGCCGCGCCTTCGCATTGTTGAGTGCCAAAAAACACACAACCCCGATTGCATTTTTGCAAACCAATCATACCCAAACACAAGCCAAATTCTCGGTACACTTTTTCTAAATAACCTTTAGCTTCAGCAATACTCGAAAAGCTAGAAATGGGTTTGTGATGTGCTTCAAGTTTTACGGGTCTGAGCAAGTGATAGCCAAACAAATCGTGTTCTTCAATAATTCCAAATGGGAAAGAGGAGCGCCTGAGCGCAACGTTGTACTTAGGTTTTAGGTTTTTTATTTCCTGCGATTCTTTAAGTAGCGCAACTATTTCTGAGCCCGTTATTTCGTAGGAAATGTCGGCTACTTCGGCGTGCATTTTTATTGCCTTTTGCGTTTTTGGTTGCCGTAAATGATTGAACAATCGAGTGCGGAGATTAGTGCTTTTTCCAACGTAAATCACGTCTTTATTTGAGTTGTACAAATAGTAGATTCCTATCTTTTTTGGAATACTCAACACCTTTTCAGTATCAAGTTCAGGATGCAGGTACTTTGAGAGTTGAATTTCGGGTTTCAGTTTCAACCCAAAATTTGGGTCAATAGCATAAAGCAACTCAAATAATTTTACGGTTGCTTTTGCATCTCCAGCAGCTCGATGTCGGCCCTCTAAATTGATGCCCAACTCAGTAGTTAATTTTCCAAGAGAGTAGGAGCGATGACCAGGAATAAGTGCCCTACTTTGTTTGACGGTGCACATTTTTTTAAGGCGAAAATCGTAGCCCAGCCTATCAAACTCTTCCTCGATAAAACCATAATCGAAATTGACATTATGCGCCACAAAAACGCTGTCTTCTGTTATTTCCAGAATCCGTTTGGCTACTTCATAAAATCGTGGTGCATCGGCGACCATTTGGTTGGTAATTCCAGTTAAACGACTAATATCATGAGGAATACTCGTTTCTGGATTTATTAAACTTACAAACTCGTCAATAACTTGTTTTCCATCGTGTTTGTAAATCGCTATTTCAGTAATTTTTCCGCGATGTTTACTTACGCCAGTTGTTTCAATATCTATAATGCACCACACTTTTCAAATGTACTTTCCTCTTCTTCACTGAATACTCAGTATTAAGTATTTTTTTAAGTGTATTTTATTAGGTCTATTGAAATGTGTTTTAAAACCAAAAAGTAACTAAATTTATAAATTATTTTAAGTAAAAATAATACCATTCAATAGTTTGAAAATAAAAGAGTTAACTATTTTATTTGTAATTTCATTTGTCGCTCTCTATAAGGGAACTGCGCAAGAAATTAAGTTAGAGGTACTTTCCAGTGCTAGCGAAGATATTAGAGTCGGTAATTATCAGCTTTCATATACGATTGGAGAAACAATCTCAATTACCCAAGGAAACCGATATTACTTCGTTACTCAAGGGTTTCACCAAATTGAATGGAATGCTGTTGCTGTCTGGGAATATACTCCTGAAACATTTAGGATTGAGGTATTTCCAAATCCGTATTCAAGAAGTCTAAATATATTGATTACTGACTTTTCTGCTATTGAATTATTTCAGTATCGGATTTTAGATTTAACCTTCAAAGAAGTTGCTGAAGGGATCTTGGAGCAAGCCAAAAACAACTTAGAATTGTCCTATTTACCCCCCGGAAGTTACCTGCTGAATATAACCAAGAACCAAGAATTAATAAAAACATTTAGAATCATCAAAATCTAATAAATATGAATTTCAATTTTAACCAATTTTTAAAATCTGCTCTTGTTGTAGTTTTTATTTGGCTAACTATAGATACTAATGCACAGTCTGCTTATGAAGGAATCCGATATCAAGCGATTTTAAGAGATGGTTCGGGATCTGTTATAAGCGGCCAGAATGTGAGTCTAAGAATGACGATTTATCAAAAAGGAGATCTTGTAAACGGATATATAGAAACCCATGAAACATTCACTAATATAATGGGGCTTATAAATCTTACAATTGGTAATGGGATTCCGATTCAAAATACTTTTTCTAGTATCAATTGGGGGAAGTCTACTTCTAATCCGTTTTTTATTAAAATAGAATTCAGTGATAATGACGGAAATACATTCTTAACCTTTGGCGAGTCTCAGCTATTGTCTGTACCATATGCGATGTATGCGAAAAATGTTGAAAATGTGAATGATGCTGATGCAAATCCTCTAAACGAAATTCAAGATTTATCTTTATCCGGAAACATTCTTGAAATCTCGTTGAACTCAGCTTCTACCTTAATTGACTTATCTCCATATTTGGATAATACCGATGCTCAAGTACTTTCGTTTGGGCTCGATGATACCTTGCATCTAACAGGTGGAGGTAAGGTTTATTTAGGAATATACGATATAGATAACCGTTTTAAGGCCCATATAGCTCAATACACATTAGATCAGTCAGCATTAGCATTAAGACTCCAAAATTTAAGTGATTCAGCGGCGACTAATTATTCTACAGGAATAAGCAATAGTGCTAGTATTCAGAATGACAGTGCTAGATTAAATCAAGCGAAAAATGATTTAAAAAATACGCAAGATTCAGTCTCGGTATTATATTCAGCGGCTTTTAAGGATTCTAGTTCAACGAATGAGATCCAGAATATTTTAATAAATGTAACTAATGATTCACTTCTAATTTCTGATGGGCAAGGCATAGCGTTAAATAAGTTGTTTGAAGCAGCTAGCATTGCTATTGACTCTCTTGAAGATGCTTATAATGACACTAACAAAAATCTCTTTTTAGGAGCTAAACCAAATAATCTTGTTAAAAGTGGTGTTAATCGTGCTTTGAATAATGTAGGTGTCGGAACTGATGCACTTGTTGCTAATACAAGCGGTTCTTATAATGTGGGTGTTGGTACAGGAGCTTTATATGAGAATACTACTGGGGATAATAATATTGCTCTTGGACAAGAAGCTCTGTCTGCTAATAAAGTAGGAAATGGTAATACAGCCTTTGGCAGGTTTGCACTGCAAAGATCTACTGCAAATGATAACACATCTTTAGGAGCAGAGTCTTTAGTGCAAAACACCACAGGAAATAATAACACAGCCGTTGGTCGTAAATCACTGCAATCTAATAAAACTGGAACTAACAATTCTGCTTTAGGAGCTGAGGCAGATGTTGCAGATACCAATCTCACATATGCAACTGCTATTGGTGCAGGAGCCATTGTAAAAGCCTCCAACACGATTCAATTAGGCAATGGTTCTGTTGATTCAGTTGTTACCTCAGGTAAATTAAAACTGGGCAATGTTATTTATCCAAACACGGATGGTACAACTGGCCAAGTATTGGCAACCGATGGCAGTGGAAATCTAAGTTTTCAAACTACAAATACTAGCAGCTTAGTTCCATATTTAGGTGCAACACAAGCAGTAAATTTAGGCGCGTTTGATTTAACTGTAAATAGCGTTAAAATTGGTCTAGGTTCTGGGAATGTTGCAACTAACATAGCTTTAGGAAATGGAGCCCTACGTTCAAACACCACAGGAAATAATAACACAGCCATAGGATCTTATGCCCTAGAGACAAACACCACAGGAAGTTATAACACAGCCTCAGGAACTAATGCCTTAAATAAAAACACGATAGGAAGAGATAACACAGCCTTAGGATTTAATGCTTTATTGCAAAACACTACAGGAAGTGATAACACAGCCTCAGGAGCGTTTGCACTAAATGCAAACACCACAGGAATTAGGAACACAGCCTCAGGTACTAATGCCCTAAATAGTAACACCACAGGAAGCAATAACACAGCCTCAGGATATAATGCCCTAAATAGCAACACCACAGGAGCTGGAAACATAGCCTCAGGATCGTTAGCCCTATATTCAAACACCACAGGCAATAACAACACAGCCTCAGGCTATCGAGCCTTAAATAAAAACACTACAGGAAGTGAAAATACAGCATCGGGAAACGAAGCTCTATATTCTAACACCACAGGAAATACTAACACAGCCATAGGTTGGCAATCACTATATAGAAACAGTTCAGGATATAACAATACAGCCTTAGGATGGAGAGCCCTGCATGTTAACACCTCAGGAAGACAGAACACAGCCATAGGATATCAAGCCATAAAAGCAAATACCACAGGACGGCAAAACACAGCCACAGGGTTTGCAGCCCTAGAAAAAAACACCACAGGAAATGACAACACAGCAATTGGATATGGTGCAGGCGTAACAACAGGCGCATTGAAGAATACCACAGCTATAGGTCATAGTGCGCAAGTTTCAAGCTCCAACACGATTCAATTAGGCAACGGTTCCATTGATTCAGTTGTTACCTCAGGTAAATTAAAATTGGGCGATGTTATTTATCCAAATACTGATGGTACTAATGGTCAATTTTTACAAACTAATGGCAGTGGTAATTTAACTTGGGGTGCGCCGATGCCAAATGTTATCAGGAGTATTGTAATTGCGCCAGGTATGTTTCCAACGGAAGCATTTTCTGGTTCAACAACTAAGAAAAGTATCGTGGGAGGCTCGGGACTTCCAGTTATTGAAATGGGAGACAATGTAAGTGGTCAAATTGCAATGTCTGTGCCTCTACCAAGTGACTGGGTTGCTGGTACAGCTGTGAAAATAAAATTATTGTATAGTAATGTTACTAATTCGGGAAATATTTCCTTCCGCTTTGGGAGTGCAAAATTAGCTGAGAATTCAACAACGATTACAGGGACAAGCAGCAGCACTGTTTCGTTAAATGTTTCTTCAACTGCATATGGATTGAAGGAATATAGCCATTCTATTTCTATGAACTCTACAGAAAAAGTTCTACATTTTTTTCTGAGAAGACAAGGGACGAATTCAGCGGATACCAATAGTGGAGTTATGTATATTCATGGGGTAAATTTAGAATATACTGGTAAATAGTATTTAGTTATTTAGATTGGCTGAACGGGATTAGAGCTAAAGAAAATATTGTGGCTATTGATGTGGAATTGTCCGATATGATGAAATTACGCCCAGTCACATTTGATTGGAAAGATGCATTTTTGAAGTCAAATTCTATAGTTAAGAAAAGCGATATTGATTTTATTTTCAAGATGTTGAGGATGTATTTCCTTTTATAATTAAATAAGTAAAGGAAGTTTTAGATGGAGACACTATTTATGATTTCAAACTTCTGAATAAAGATTCACTTTTTCATTATTGGTTAAAGCCTACGCAATTAATGACGATGATAAATTCTTTAAGAGTGATGAAATGAATTTTACGACGGATGAAATAATCCGTCTTAAGGTGGGCGACTCTTTTGAAGGCGGTATTATTTATGAAATTGATAATTCGGGAATACACGGACTATTGGTGTCTTCGGCAGATGTTACTCAAGGAACTAACTGGCAAACTGCTATTGATAAGTGTAAAGACTATACGCGACAGGGCAATGGTCAGTGGAGACTGCCTAGTAAGGGAGATTTAGAAAAATTGTATGCCCAAAAAGATAATATTGGAGGATTCGCTGGTACTCCATACTGGAGCAGTAGTATAGAAGGAGCGAACAACTCACTGGCCTTTGGAGTTTATTTTGGAGGAGGTACCAATGCAGGTAAAACTTTTCGTTATACTAAAACCGACGTTTTTCTAAATTATAGAGCTATTCGAGATTTTTAATTGAGACCTTGAATTAGTGATACATTTTTGGTCAATAATTAATATACAAGCTCTTTCCTTATTTGTTGACTGAACTGATTGAATACTCGTCTTTTCTAAGAATGACGTCCTGTTACTGATAATCATCTAGATTTTTTCAATTAGGCATAAAAAAGCCCCTCTCGATTTACTCCAGAAGGGCTTTCAGTAAAATAGCTTTTTTTGAAATTACCTTAAATCAATTTCTTCTACGCCTGCTGGAGTTTTAAACTCAAATTTGGTATCAGCGTATTCCTTATTTCCAATAAAATCTTTGATTGTGTAAATGAAGGTATTTCCGTCTTTCGATTTTATCTCAATACTATGAATTTGATTTTTTGCTTTATCTACATTCAAGATTACCGTATGAAAAGGTTTTTCAGAAGGATCTAAAGGATACATTCTAATAACGTTCACTGATGTGCCTGCAATTGTGTTGTCATCGGCCTTTACATATTTAAACCCTGTTTCGTACATTGTAAATATGGTAGTAGGATTCAGCATTGATTCCTCGTCGTCTTCGTCCACTTCAGATATTTGAACTTCTTTAACGTCCTTTAAATACGTCCATACTAAAGTTCCGTTGCTAATGATTTGTTGTTCACCTACATCGACTATATATCTATCCTCTTTCAGAATGATTGAGCCTGCTTGGGTGTCGTTTAAACCTTCTGCTTCATTGACCAATTTAAATTCAAATTTTGCGGTAATTGTGTTAAAGGCTTTGGTTTTAGCAGATAGTTTATCTAGAATTTTTTTAGCCTCAGGATCTTTTGGAACTAAATCGCTACTTTGAGCATTTGCGAAATAAGTAAAACCAAAAAGGGCCAATGTAAGTGTTAAGTATCTCATTTTTAATAATTTTAATAGTCTTCCGACCCTCTATTCAATAACTGTTCCAAAGAAAGCTCATCGGGTATTAAAACTTCTCGTGCTTTCGAGCCTTTGAATGGTCCAATTATTCCAGCTGCCTCTAATTGATCAACAATTCGTCCCGCGCGATTATAACCTAGTTTAAGTTTACGTTGCAATAATGAAGCTGATCCTTGCTGATGCATAACGATAACACGGGCAGCGTCTTCAAACAAGGCATCTCTATCTTCATCGTCTAAGGTAGCTTGGCTACCTTCAGAGTCGCCTACAAATTCTGGCAATATCAGCGCATCTGGATACCCTTGTTGGTTTCCAATAAAGTTGGTGATTTCTTCTACTTCAGGAGTATCTACAAACGCACACTGAATACGAATTAAATCGTTTCCATTGCTAAATAACATATCTCCACGCCCAATGAGCTGATCAGCTCCACCAGCGTCTAAAATAGTACGAGAGTCAATTTTAGCAGTAACTCTAAAGGCAATACGGCAAGGGAAATTTGCTTTAATCGTACCAGTAATAATATTTACCGAAGGCCTTTGGGTTGCTATAATTAAGTGAATGCCAATAGCACGCGCTAATTGAGCTAACCGAGCAATAGGAGTTTCAACTTCCTTTCCTGCGGTCATAATAAGATCCGCAAACTCATCCACAACCACCACAATGTATGGAAGGTATTTGTGGCCATTCTCAGGGTTCAGTTTGCGCTCAACAAATTTCTTGTTGTACTCTTTCAAGTTACGGCATTGAGCTTCCTTGAGCATTTCATAACGGTTGTCCATTTCAACGCAAAGGCTATTTAAGGTAGCAACAACTTTAGAGGTATCGGTAATAATAGCTTCTTCTTCTCCTGGAAGTTTTGCCAAAAAGTGACGTTCTATTTTATTGAATAAAGTAAGTTCCACTTTTTTAGGATCCACCAATACAAACTTTACCTGAGAGGGGTGTTTTTTGTATAGAATAGAAACCAGTACGGCATTCAAACCAACAGACTTTCCTTGACCGGTAGCTCCCGCCATTAGAAGGTGTGGCATTTTTGTTAAATCGGTAACAAAGGTTTCGTTGCTTATTGTTTTTCCCAATGCCAGAGGTAATTCCATGTTTGAGTTTTGGAATTTATCACTTGCGATTACTGCCTTCATCGATACGATTCCAGGGTTTTGATTTGGAACCTCAATACCAATAGTTCCTCGCCCTGGAATTGGTGCAATAATTCGAATTCCTAAAGCAGCTAAACTCAAAGCAATATCATCTTCTAAGTTTTTAATCTTAGAAATACGAACGCCTGGAGCAGGAACAATTTCATACAGCGTTACCGTTGGACCTATGGTTGCGCTAATCTTATCAATTGCAATTTTGTAATTACTTAGCGTATTTACAATGTTGTTTTTATTTGCCTCTAGTTCCTCTCGATTTACTTCTATTTCTCCGTCACCATGATTTGCTAACATAGTAATGGAAGGAAACTTATATTTAGATAAGTCTAGCGTAGGATCGTATTCGCCATGGTCTTTCAGCAACTTATTTACGTCGCGATCCGACAATAGTTCTTCATTACTCTCAGCAACTGCTACATCCATTCCCAAATCATCGCCATCCTCTTTCTTAACTTCTTCTTCAGCTATGTTAGATTCGAGTGGGGCAACTTTTTCTTCTTCGCTTTGCAAGTCAGCAGATGGTTCGGTAGGTGTTTGCACTTCCATTTCTAAGCCATCGGATTCTACTTTCGCCGATAGTTCGGCTTCTTCAGATTGCTCTTCGTTATAAAACAACTGTTCCGCTGGAGTTTCTAATTCTTTTTCAAGATTTTCAGTACTAATATTTTCGAATTCCGTATTTGCTTTGGTATCTTCATTTTCATCTGATGTTCCAAGGTTTTCTTCTTCAACAGTTGAATTAGGGATAACTTTCAGCAAGAGTGTTTTTGCCATTGCCCAAGTTGCGCGAATAGAGAAATTGAAGGAGACAATAAAATAAATGATTAAGGTAAAAAACAAAAAGAGTATCGTTCCTGCCGACCCAATAACACTCTGAAGCCATTCGTTCATATAATATCCGCTGGCACCACCAGCAAACAAATAATCCGAATCGATAAAGTAGGATAGGAAGGCACTAGTCCAAATTATAATAAATATGATGTTTTTGATGGTTCGAGCCAATGGCATTAAACTAATATTTAGCCATGTTTTTACACCCAACAAAAACAGAATAGCTGCAATAAGAAAAGAGGCAACACCAAAACTTTCATTGATGAAGAGTTGAGAAGTGATTGCGCCAATTTTACCTAACCAGTTAGCAACTTCAATGTCTGGATTAACGAGCAGTTCTGTCCAAGAACCAAACAATAAATCTTGGTCATTCTTCCAAGTAAAAACAAAGGAAATGAAAGCAATGAGCAGGTAAAAGGAACTAAGTATGAGTAAAAGTCCAGTAATTGTTCTGAACTTTTCGTTCGAAAGCATTCTGATAATTGAAGGAAAAGGGTTCAACCTCCTTAATACCCCGCCTTTTTTATCTGAATTTTCTTTTTGTTTCTTGGCCATTTAAGCACTTTCGGTAATGCTCAAAAGTAACAATTAAGCTAGCGTTTAACCCCATAAACATTGGTATTGCAAGGGTATTTATAAACATGGAAACGTTTACAATTTAGTAGTCAAAGCTCATAAAAGCTTCTTTCATTTTTCGGGTCAAGGTTTGGTTGGAAACAATTTTAAAATCTAAGGGAACTTTAAAGTCGTCGGGACTGATTGAATCTCTTTGAACAGAGTTGGCAGTCATTTTTAAAACTAATCCTTCTTGTTGAACTTGATATTCCATGAGCACACCCGATATTGTTGGGAATGGCGAGCACCAATTAGAGTTTTTTAATTTTATTTGATCGGTATGCCAAATAATGTAATCGGAAACAATGTTATTGTAAAAAATTACTCGAGTCGCATTGCAATCCATTCCAGCAATATTGCGTGTTGTGTCCAATTTTTCAAGACGATAACTCGGAAAGTCACTGTGGAATCGTTTTACACCTTTGTTCGTAAACCTGGAAGCGTACTTCGAACTGATTACTTTCATAAAATAATCCATTGTTTTTTCTTTGTTGTCGGAAATAAATCCAGCAGCAAAAAGCCCCATTCCGCCAATTGATTCAGCTTTGTAGTGGTCACCTTTAAAAGTTAGCGTCATTTCTTTTGGCAAAAGGTTTAGGCTAATGTCATTCGAATCTAAGTAAGGGTAAGATATCTTGTAAATTATCTGCCCTTCTTCCAAATCATCATCGCTACTGCCTTCGATTAGTGTAGAACAACTTGAGAATAGCAGCCCAAAAACTATCGAGAGAATAGCCTTAGAATAATATTTAGTGAAAAAGCCCAATGATTTAATTAGTCTGCGAATTTAAATTATAAAACTTGATTTCCATTTTATTATGTGGAATTAAATTGGCTTTTATAGATCTCAAGCATCTGTGTTTTTTTTATCAGTTGAATTTAAAGACATTGATACTTTTGCAGCTCATTATTTATGACTATGGTAAAAGGAATAGAACAAATAGTTTCAAAGGTTTTTCAAGAGTGTTACGGCGAGATCCCAAGCTCAACATCCATTCAAATTCAGGAAACAAAAAAGGAATTTGAAGGTGATTTTACCATTGTTGTTTTCCCATTAGTACGCATAGCCAAAAGTAAACCTGAACAGGTAGCCGAGACTTTAGGAAACCTTTTGGTAGAAAAGGTACCTGAAATCGAGAAATTTAATGTGGTAAAAGGCTTTTTAAATATCTCTTTAACTTCTTCGTTTTGGTTAAATTGGTTAGCTAACTTGGAGTCAATAGAAACTAGACTGCCAAAAACGGAAAGCCGCGGAGAATTGATGGTGGAGTATTCTTCTCCCAATACCAACAAACCGCTTCACTTGGGGCATATCCGAAATAATTTGTTGGGTTATTCTGTAAGTGAAATTTTAAAATCGGCAGGGTATAAGGTTTACAAAACACAAATAGTAAACGACAGAGGCATTCATATTTGTAAATCCATGATTGCATGGGAAAAGTTTGGAAATCGAGAAACTCCTGAATCTTCTGGCCTCAAAGGAGATAAATTGGTTGGTAAGTATTATGTAGCATTTGATAAAGAGTATAAAAAACAAGTTCGTGAATCTATTGATTCTTGGTTAGGAGACAAAGATGCAATGCCAGAGCCTCAAATTATGAAGGAGGCGCAAGCTATGCTTAAAAAATGGGAGAGTGGTGACGAGAAAGTTATCAGTCTTTGGGAAAAGATGAATGGCTGGGTGTACAAAGGGTTTGACGAAACTTATGCTCGACTGGGAGTCGATTTTGATAAATTGTATTACGAATCGAATACCTATTTGTTTGGCAAGGACATAGTCAATGAGAATATTGAAAATGGAATTTTCTATCGCAAAGAAGATGGATCTGTATGGTGCGATTTAACTGAAGATGGCTTAGACAATAAGCTGGTTATCCGTGCAGATGGAACCACTGTTTACATGACTCAGGATATTGGAACCGCTTTATTGCGCTTAAAAGATTATCCTAAAATAAGCAGGCTGATCTATACCGTGGGTAATGAGCAAGATTACCACTTCAAAGTACTCTTTAAAATTCTTGAAAAGCTTGGTTACTCTTGGGCTTCCGATTGCTACCACTTATCTTATGGCATGGTTGATTTACCAACTGGAAAAATGAAATCGCGAGAAGGTACGGTCGTAGATGCAGACGATTTGATGGAAGAAATGAGTCAAAAGGCCGAAGAAATAACTACTGATTTAGGGAAGTTAGAAGAGCTAGAATATGCAGATAAAGTAGAGCTATACAATTCAATTGGTATGGCTGCACTAAAATATTTTATGCTCAAGGTAGATCCTAAAAAGAAGATGCTGTTCAATCCTGAGGAGTCGATTGATTTTAATGGCAATACGGGCCCCTTTATTCAATATACCCATGCTAGAATTCAAGCTATTCTTAGAAGAGCAAAAGAACGCACGTTAGTGCCGTTTGTCAAAACTGAACTGCATGAAAAAGAAAAGACTGTATTGCGTTTGATTAAAAAACTTCCTGAAGTTATTGAAGAGTCCGCCGTAAACTATAGTCCAGCTGTACTTTGCAATTACTTATACGATGTGGTAAAAGCGTACAACTCATTTTACCAGTCAATGCCCATATTTGACGACGAACATCCCGCTCAAGAAAGTTTTCGGGTTGAATTGACTAAGCAGTCAGGAGCAACAATCGCCTTTTGTTTGAACTTACTGGGAATTAATGCGCCAAAGCGCATGTAGTCTAGCGATAGCTTCAAGCAATTCAAAACATGCTCATTCTTAAATAGTATTTTCTTTAATTTGATACTCTAGTTGATTAGTATCTTTCGGGTGCGAGGTAATTTAGATTGGCTTTGGCATGAGTCTACTTGTTTTATTTGACCTTCTCGCCTTTTTGTTAAACAACAAATTGGTTCAAAGTAACGGCATTCGTTATAAGGATAGTGTTGACAATAAGTTTAAGGACATTTTAACCCAAATGGCTCAGTTGAAATTGGCCATGAATACTCAGATTTACTACTTTTGAAAACCGCAGTAGAGCCAATAAAGTAAAGTAATAAGGCACAGATTTATGTTTGAAAATTTATCAGAGAGATTAGAGCGTTCGTTCAAGATTTTAAAAGGTCAAGGTCAGATAACCGAAATCAATGTAGCAGAATCATTAAAAGATGTACGTAGAGCATTACTTGATGCCGATGTTAACTATAAAGTAGCGAAAACATTTACGGAAGAGGTCAAGGAAAAAGCACTGGGCCAAAACGTATTGAATGCAGTTTCTCCCGGCCAATTGATGGTAAAAATAACCCAAGAAGCTTTAGCGGAGTTAATGGGGTCGGAAGAGGTTGAACTGAATCTTTCCAATGCATTTACGGTAATCTTAATGGCTGGTTTGCAAGGTTCGGGTAAAACAACGCACACCGGTAAATTGGCACATTACCTTAAAACTAAAAAAAGTAAGAAACCACTTTTAGTTGCTTGTGATGTTTATCGACCAGCAGCTGTAGATCAATTGCATGTTGTTGGAGAGCAAGTTGGCGTAGATGTTTTTTCGGATAAAGAAAACAAAAGCCCAGTCGATTTAGCACAAAAGGGAATTGCCCATGCTAAGGCAAATGGAAACAATGTGGTAATAATTGATACCGCTGGTCGTTTGGCGGTTGATGAAGAAATGATGCGGGAGATTGAAGAAATCAAACGCGCTATAAATCCTGTCGAAACTCTTTTTGTGGTGGACGCAATGACGGGTCAAGATGCTGTAAACACTGCTAAAGAATTTGACGAACGTTTGAACTTCGATGGTGTAATTCTAACCAAATTAGATGGAGACACCAGAGGCGGAGCAGCATTGTCCATAAGAAGAGTAGTCGATAAACCGATAAAATTTGTTGGTACGGGTGAAAAGATGGATGCATTGGATATTTTTTATCCAAAGCGTATGGCCGATCGAATTTTAGGAATGGGCGATATTGTTTCATTGGTTGAAAAGGCTCAAGAAAATTTTGATGAAGAAGAAGCGCGAAAGCTGCATAAAAAAATTGCAAAAGATCAGTTCAATTTCAACGATTTTTTAAAGCAAATACAGCAAGTCAAAAAGATGGGTAATCTTAAAGATTTAGCGGGAATGATACCCGGAATGGGTAAAGCGCTCAAAGGTGTGGACATTGATGACAATGCATTTACTCCAATTGAAGCTATGATTTACTCTATGACTGACCAAGAACGTGAAAACCCTACAATCATAAATGGCAGCCGTAGAAAAAGAATTGCTAAAGGCAGTGGTGTAGAGGTTCAAGAAGTAAATAAACTCATTAAGCAGTTCTCTGAAACTCGAAAGGTGATGAAGATGATGGGGAACAAAAACAACATGTCTAAAATGATGGCGGGCCTAAAAGGCGGAATGCCAGGTAAGGGAATGTAAAACTTAGTACTATGATTTTATTAGATGGTAAGGCGACGTCAGCAGCAATCAAAGAAGAAATTGCGCAACAAGTAGATCAACTCAAAAGCAAAGGTGCTAAGGTTCCGCATTTGGCTGCAATTCTTGTTGGAAGTGATGGCGCAAGTCAAACTTATGTTAATGCAAAAGTAAAAGCTTGTGAGCGAGTTGGTTTTGAAAGTACCTTAATTGAACTTCCAGCGGATACAACTGAAGATAAACTCATGGAAACTATTGATCAATTGAATAACGACGATGCAATTGATGGGTTTATTGTTCAACTGCCTTTACCAAAGCATATTGATGAAGACAAAGTAACACTGCGAGTTGCTCCTCATAAAGACGTAGATGGATTCCACCCAGAAAACGTTGGAAGAATGGCGCTTGGACTGCCAACTTTTTTGCCAGCTACTCCAAATGGAGTAATGGAAATGTTGGGTCGATACAATATTGAAACATCTGGAAAACATTGTGTAGTTATTGGAAGAAGCAACATTGTCGGAACACCAATGTCTATTTTAATGTCACGAAATTCTAACCCAGGAAATTCCACAGTAACCTTAACGCACAGCCGAACTGCTAACTTAAAAGAAGTTTGCTTGAGTGCCGATATCATTATAGTTGCGTTGGGTAAACCAAAGTTTTTAACTGCTGATATGGTCAAAAAAGGCGCTGTAGTAGTTGATGTTGGCATTCACAGAATTGAAGATAGCAGCAAAAAATCTGGATTCAGATTGGTGGGAGACGTTGATTTCGAAACCGTTGCACCTAAATGTGCTGCTATTTCTCCAGTACCTGGTGGAGTAGGGCCAATGACCATCGCTTCCCTATTGCAGAATGCACTTAAAGCAGTGCTTAAGAATTAAATGCATTGAAAAATCTTTTTATTTTATTAGGATTAATAGTTCTTTTTGGTGCGTGTAAAAAAGACGAACAATTACCAGAACTCCCAATAGTTGAAGAGCCAGCTAAACCGAGGTACAGTTTCAAGGATCAGGTTGTTCAAGGTGAGTTTGAAGGAGAGCCTTGGAAGTTGATATCGGCTACAGCTTTTTACGCGCACGTAGGGGTTGATTTCGACTCCTCTGAATTTGCATATAAGGTTGACTTACTGTCTGAGCAGGATAGTGGAAATTGCACCTTTTATCAGCCCACTAAGAAATACGTATCCTGTAAAATTCCTCTTAAAGTTGGGTTGTATGAGTTATTGGTTCCTTTTGGTGAGGTAAGATTGCAAGGTGCGACATTCAATAATATTAGTAAAAATGGAGCCAGTGCAAATGCTGGCGCGATAAACGTGCTTGAAATTGACACCATCAAAAAAGTGTTGATTTTTGATATTGACGCAAGGTACAATGAGGCATATTTTATCAATGGAAGATGCACAATTCCTATTTGCAATTAACTAGCACAGTGAATACAAAGTGTGTTCTCAGGTATTAACATCAAGCGTCCTTCTTGAATAGTATTTCCGCATCTCCTGCAATTACCGAATTCTGATTCGTCTATTTTTTCCAATGCTAGATTCAGCTTCTGAAATTTGAACTCCATTTGGCGCAAAGTTCTTTCGTTAACCGTTTTGTTATTGATTGCGTCCATTCGACTTATTCGTCCAATTGCATTTTCTGGTGAAATGGGTTTTGTAAGTTCCTTTAATTCTTCTATTCGAAGTTTGGTTTATTCCAATTCTGAAATAATTTTTTGCTTTAGAATGGCTTTGTCCATTGTGCTAAAGTAATACAAGTATATTCCGTCTATTTATCATGCTGAATTTAGTTCAGCATCTCAATATTTTATTTAGTTCAAGTTCAACTATTTCGTTATTAAATGTTTGAGCTTCAAGATTTGCCAGAAATACCAAGCTCAAACGATGTAAAAAGATAAATCCCGTATTATTTAATCGCCGTCATTCCCATGAAAATGGGAATCTCTTATGTCTACCTTCATATTCAAAAAGAAATTCTATTACCATTCATCTAATACTTCATTATTTAAACTGCTCATAGATGAATTGACTTTCTTTATAAGTTCTTCCTTCCATTTTCTATCCCATTTCTTCAGAATCTTTTCTCGATGAATTGCCTCTTCAATATTTTGGAATCCTTCGTAATACAAAAGCTCAGTACAATTATACTTTGTTGTAAAATCCGATCCTTTTCCAGACTGATGGTCAAAAATCCGTTGACTTAGTTTAGAAGTTACTCCAATGTATAAGACCGTTTTAGTTTTATTGGTCATTATATAGATATAGCCTCCTCTTTCTATTACATCAAAATCAAAGGTTGATAATAAGTTATTTAAAAAGTGTGGTTAATATTTTTTAGATTCCCATTTACATGGGAATGACGTAATAGTTTTGATTTGAACTTTCAACATAATTTGGTAACCCATAATCCTTGTTTCGTCAATGCGCCTGAGCGGGAAAGACGGTAGAAAAGAGCTCTGTTTACCAAAAAAAAACCTCCACTGCAGAGCAGGGGAGGTTTCAAATCAATTGTATTTGAATGTACTAGTCAGTAGCTAAACCAACATAAAACTCAATTAGCTTTTCAGAGGTGTTACCCAATTTATCTTTAGCAACAACTTTAACCGTGTACTTAATTTTCTTCTTTAAAAAACGGTTTCTTTCCGAAATATCCAACGTTTGAGCAGAAGAATACAAGGATAATGGTGCATCATTAATGCTGTACATAATTGATTCTGTACCAACATGATCATCAGTAGCTCCTAGATAAATACGAGTATAATTCGGATAAACTTTCAGGTCTTTTTTGTTTCCAATTGGCTGAATACTGAAGTTATTGTAAATTTCTGGAGCAACATTATCAACAAAACAATTTGAAGTTTTTTCTTGCTCTACATTATTTACGTTGTCTGTTGTTTTGAAGTTAATTGAATGGTATCCATCCGCAGGAATAGCGAATTCACTATACGTTTTGTAACCATCACCGTCAATTTGATATTCAATTTTTTGAACTCCAGATTCGTAATCCTTAGAGAATAATTTTATTGCAGTTGATTTGTTGATAAACAATGTATCACGTGCAAAAAACTGTGGAGAACCATATTTGATTCCAGTCGTTGGCATTACGTTGTCCATATAAACATTTACATATTTATTAGGAGAAAGGTTCTGCACGTTATCGGTAGCATCATATTTTACAGAATGAGAACCTTTTACATCTGGAAAAGAAATGTCTGAAGAATAATCAAAACGCTCTTTACCATCTGTTCTGTGGTAAATTTTATTAACCCCAGCTTTATTATCCGTTGCCGATAAACTTACCGTAGTTCTGTTAGAAACATAAGTAATACCATTACTCGCTTTGTATTGGTCTCCGTTTATAGTATGCGTTACTACTGGTGGAATTTTATCCAGGTAAAATTTGAAAGCTTGTTTCTCTTCGGTGTTCTTTACATTATCAACTGAGTAATAGTAAAGCGTATGCTCACCGTCTTTTAAGTAAAATACTCCAAAGTTGCCACCGTAAGTATTTTCAGCTCTTCCATCAAAACTGAACTTAGTTCTATTAACTCCAGAAAGGTTATCCGATTTAGCTAAATTGAATTTTGTACTCGGAGCGATTATCGTTCCTTGATATACGATACCCACTATTGAATGATTTGAAGTTGGCGCTGAAAGATCAACAACAAATTTGTCACTTTTCAAATCTTCAGCATTACCTACGTTATCGTGCGCATACCATGACAAAGTAAACTCACCTTCGTTATCAAGGTTAGCAGTTGATGAGTAATCCGACCAAGTAGTTGAGTTAACTGCAGCATGAATTTTCTCAACACCTGAAACACCATCTTTAGAAGTAAGCGTGTAGGTTAATCCTTTTCCAAAATAAGTGCGATCACTTCTATAACGAGGCGCACCATCAAACTTTAAACGAGTTACCGGAGCTAATCCATCAGCATATAACTCATACATCACTTCTTGTTGAGGTTGTATTGTTTTCTTCGTGTTTTGATCAACAGCATATCTACTTCTCATGTAGTTAATACCTTCAGTATCCAAATACATCGGGTTAGCATACTTCGATGACATTTTACTAGTAAGATCGTATTGTTGCCCACCCGGAGAGGTAGAGAATTTGAAATAAAGTGGAAGACTTTTTTGAACATAAGTGTTTCCGTCATTGATATAAACTTTCTTTTCGTGTTCAGGAACCGTTGGTTGCTGAGCACTTGCTGAAATTTGAATACTAATAGATAGCATCAATATAAAAAACAGTCGTAATCCTTGTTTCATAATTATTTGATTTAGGGCGTAAAAGTAGTATATTTTGAAAGTTGTTAAATACCTTAAACCAAATTTGTTACATATTCATTATCAATTCATTATAAGTTATGTTTAAAACTGAAATAAAATCGAAAAATATGAAATGGAATCTAAGAGTTATTTTAATCGTTTTTGCTGCGGGAATTATGGGTTGTAATCCCAATCAAATTTACAACGAGCACTTCGAAACCGGAGAAGGATTTCAATGGTTCAAAAAGGATAAAAAGGTCTTTAACGTAAACATTGAAGACGCTACTCAAAAATACAATGTCTATCTAACGTTTCGCTATGCAACTGGTTTTGCAAAGAGAGAAGCGCCTGTAACTTTATCTCAAAAAACGCCTGGAGGTGCAACGACTACAAATGACTATGCGCTAAAAATTAGAGACGATAAAGGAGACTATCTTGGAGAGCCCGGTGGTGATATTTGGGACAGTGAACACCAAATTCTTAAAGGGATTTCTTTAGAAGCTGGAACTCATGAATTTATTCTAGAACACAATAATGGTGAAGGTACTTTATTTCCTGCATTGGATGTTGGGTTGATTGTAGAGAAGGTTGAAAAGTGATAAATAATAGCTTCTACTTGCTGCTGGAAGCAATTCTTTGGCTGTTTTAGGAAGTATAGAAGTCCTAGCTCCCTTATTATTGAATGAGCTGATTAGATTTAATTTGAAGAAATTAAATCGAACGCGATGGAACCGAGCTTGGGAGCTCAGCGAAGCTAATCGCTAACGAGCAATGGAGAGAATTTGATGTTCAAAAAGAAAAGTTAGCGTTTGAAAATTGAATAGAAACTGGCTCCTCAACAAACCAATTATTTTGACTTAAAACCAAGTGAATTTTTAATTTTGCTTAGCTAAATTGGGTGGACCTCAGACTCGTCGTAGTTTGCAACTACGACGGCTGTAATAAATATTGTTTTGTTGCTATTAATGAAAAAGCTTAGTTAAGAACTACGCCTAATTCAGGGCTGATTGTTTAAAAAGTAGAATAGGTTTCAACCTCCAGTGTGCTTAATGATAGACAATTTTTTTAATGGCAATAATGCTTCCTGCTTGGTCGAGAACTTTTGCAAAATAAACCCCCTTAGCTTCTAACTCTTTAAGGTTTACTTCAAGTTTAGTGTTATTAAATTTCTTTCTCAGGGATTCTTTACCTAAAACATCTACAAATGATATCTGCCCGTTGATTACCTGCTCAAAATCAATTGTAATAATTCCACACGTTGGATTTGGGAAAATTTTAATAATAGATTTTACTACTTCGCTTATGGAGGTAGAGTCTGTTACTTCGTTTTTCGAACTATCACAAGCATAGGCCGGTGCATCTGTACTCCAAGTAGGATTACCGTTGATAATGCTGATATTGTTATTTAAAGATTGGTCAACAATTGTTGTAGCTGTACCTTGATCAAAATTCCAATAACCTATTAGGTCAATTTCAGCACCAGTTGGAGGGCAGTTCATATACTGTGTAATTTCTGCTGAGGTTAAAGCCTTATTCCAAAACGCTATATCATCTAATTTTCCTTTGAACAATCTGGCCTTTGTGCCATTTGATTCTACTCCTCCTATATTTAAATTATCGTGGACATTAATTTTAGAAGTATTGATAGTCATAGTAGCTGAGTCATTTAAAATAGCGTCGATGTAAACTTTGTACGACCCGTTTGAAAAATCAACAACTATAGCGATATAATGCCAATTATCATCGTAAAAAGAGGCATTAGAGTATATTTGATTGGCATTAGACCCTTCGTCAAGTATTGACCTAACCTTCCCATCGGCTTCTAAACGAGACCAAAACCCAGCACTATTTGAGTCTCTATCAATTAGATATTCACTAGGGACAGTTACAATGTCAGTAGACTTCTTTTTGAACCACAAGTGATAAGAAAAATCAGTATCTCCTAAACTATCAATTACTGGAGAGTTTAAAACGGTAATCATATCATCTGTACCATCAAGCTCAATTGAATAGTCATTTTTTTGAGCTGTTAAAATGAAAGACGTAAGTAATAAGAAGCAGAGCGATAGGTTTTTCATAATAATAAGTTAAATCAAAAATAACATTTTACTTATTTACCATTTGCAGATGTCTTGTTTAGCGACTGGAATTTTGCCAGTCTTTTACAACAAAAAAGGGGCGTTAACGCCCCTTTTTATTTGTCTAACAAATTGTTCTTACTCAGCCGGAACTGGAAACCCACGATCACGCATAAGTGCATCAATCTTAGCATCTCTGCCTCTAAATAATCTGTAAGCTTCAGCTGGATCAATAGAGTTTCTTGCCTTGGCCTTTAAAAAAAAGAGCCTTGAATGGCTCTTTTTACTTAATAAAATCTAACCTTAATTAGTTTGAACGTTTAAAATAGAAGCGAGTAACGAAAATCCCATGACTATCGTCCTTAGACCCTACTGATTCAACTCCAGCCACAATATTGACAAGTTCCCATCCTTCGTTTAACATAGACGTAACCTTGCTATTTACAATCGCATCATTAGCGGCTATATTTTGAAACCTAATTCCAGCAATATTGAAAAAGTTAAGCAATTTGGTTTCTTCGTAATTGTGCACTCTTATTTCATCTCTATCAGATTTATTTCTAGAATTATCTTCTGCTGACTTCGTAGTTGTAAATTCCTTATAATCTCTTTTTTCATTAGAACTGAGTATTCGAGATCTTCCAACACCATTTGGTATAATAGATTCTATAACTGTAAATGAAGTGAATTCAAAGTTTTGGGAATAAACGGGATTCCATATGTTTGAAAGAAAAATTGTAGCAAACAAAGTAGCTACGATACCGAATTTATTACCTGTTTTCATAAAAGCTCTATTTAATTATTAATTGCATTTTAACAGCTAACTTAAATAAAAAAAAGTTTCTGCAAAAAAAAGCGAATCCAATTGGAACCGCTTTTAAAATTAAGTTGTTTTTTAGATTATTTAGCCGGTACCGGAAAACCTCTATCGCGCATTAGAGCATCAATCTTAGCATCTCTGCCTCTAAATAATCTGTAAGCTTCAGCTGGGTCAATTGCGTTTCTAGGAGCAAATAAAAATTTAACTGCCTTTGCGGCCAGTTCCTTGTCGTAAAAACCATTTGGAGCTTCAGCAAATGCTTCAGAAGCATCAGCAGTAAGCACATCGGCCCACATATAACCGTAGTATGCAGTTGCATAGCCTTCACCTGAGAATACATGACCAAAATGAGGTGTTCTATGACGCATAGGCAATTCCTTCGGCATATTCATTTCAACTAAAGTTTCTCTTTCGAATTTATCAATGTCAATAGTTGCAGGATCAGCTAAATGTAATTTCATATCCATAATGGCTGAAGCCAAATACTCAGTAGTAGAAAATCCTTGATTAAACGTACTTGCTTTTTTGATTTTCGCAACTAATTCTGCCGGCATAGCTTCGCCCGTTTTGTTGTGTACCAAGTAGTTGTTAATCACTTTGTCAGTCGCTAACCATCTTTCCAGTAATTGAGATTGGAACTCTGTGTAATCTCTAACTCCGCTGTTAAGAGTAGGGTAGGTTACGTCAGATGAAAAGAAATGTAATGCATGTCCAAATTCATGGAAGAACGTCGTTGCATCGTCCCAGGACACTAATAATGCTTCACCTGGAGCAGGTTTTACAAAATTTGAGTTGTTTGAAGCCAATACATTCTTGTCACCATCAAAACTAGACTGACTTCTATAAGTTGTAGCCCATGCACCTGATCGTTTTCCTTGCCGTGCATATGGATCTAAATACCAAAGTCCAACGTTTTGTCCAGAAGTGAGATCCGTTACTTCCCAAACCTTAACGTCTTCATGAAATACTGGAACCGAACCTTCCGGTACAGGTGTGAATTTGAAATTGAATAATTCTCCTGCAACCATATGCATAGCTTCGGTTAACTTATTCAACTGTAAGTATTGTTTTACTTCTTCAGAATCTAAATTGTATTTATCCTTACGGACTTTCTCAGCATACAAACGATAATCCCAAGCCTCGATAGTAATCTTGTCTCCGTTTTTGTTTGCAATTGCTTGCATATCCGCAACTTCTTCGGCAACTCTAGCAATTGCTGCTGGCCAAACAGCCATCATTAAATTCATTGCATTTTCTGGAGTTTTTGCCATTCTATCCTGTAACCTCCAATCAGCATAGTTCTTAAATCCAAGTAGTTCTACTTTTTTACGTCTTAGTCTAAGTACTTCGGCAATCAGTTCATTGTTGTCAAACTCATCTCCATTATCACCTCTAGAATAATAATTGGTCCAAACTTGTTTGCGCAATTCTCTTTCAGTAGAATAGGTTAAGAATGGATCCATTGAAGAACGGGTGTTCGTAATAGCGTACATTCCTTCTTTGCCTTTATCAGCAGCAATTTTTGCAGCAGATTTCACAAATCCTTCTGATAAACCACCCAACTGATCTTTTGTCAAATAAGTCACATAGTTTTCCTCATCATGTAAAGTGTTGCTCGAGAATTTGGTATACAAACTAGAAAGTTGTTTGCTCAATTCAGCATATTCTGCTTTTTTGGTCGAATCCAATTCAGCACCTTTCATCGTAAAGCTGATATACGTTAAATCTAAAACTCGTTGTTTGTCAGCTGCTAATGGTGTTTTTTGAGAAGCATCATAAACCGATTTAATGCGCTGAAACAATTTTTCATTTTGAGTAATCTTCGACGAGAACTCAGAAAATTTAGGTGCCATTTCCGCTTGAATTTCTCTAAACTCTGGAGAAGACATATTTCCACTAAGAATTCCGTAATAATTAAAGGCTCGATTTAAAGGCGCACCCGCTCTTTCCATTTCAACAATAGTATTCTCGAATGTTGGAGCTGCTTCATTGTTTGCAATAGCATCAATATCAGCAAGATTCATTTCCATACCTTGAAGCAAAGCAGGCTTTACATCTTCCAATTTCATTGAATCAAACGCCGGAACGCCACCATAAGGGCCTGTCCATTCTTTAAGTAAAATATTGTCAATCACAGGTTCTGTTTTTTTAGTTTCTTCTTTTTCATTGGATGCGCAAGCAGCGAATAACACTGAAGCGGCAAGTGGAATTATCCACTGATTTATTTTTCTGGAATGTAGCATACGTCGAATTTTTAGCAAATAAATTTTGCGACAAATGTAGTTGAGTAATTGAATACTCAAAATAGATTAAGGATAAGTGGGAGTTTCCTTTATTAAGGAATGCGATGCTTTATATTAATTAGTCATGCTGAAATAAATTCAGCATGACAGCAAATGGGTAAAAGGCTTCTCGATACAACCTCCTATCGTCGGCCACTCGAAAGGACAGTATTAATGTTTTTTATTGCTGAATTGAATTGAACTAAACTATTCTTTACTGTCAGTTCGAGTATTCCGCTTTTCGCGGAATGTATCGAGAACAAAAGGACAGAAACCAACCAACCAACCTACCAATCAATTGGACGGTAATCCTTCAAGAATTTCCCGCACCAATGTTTGCCGGTATTGATACCGTCAAACAGCGGATCTAATACTCTTGCAGCACCGTCAACAATATCTAACGGAGGTTGAAAATCGTGCAAGTCTTCTTTACGTTTTGCCAATTCTGCTGGATCTTCATCAGTAACCCAACCGGTGTCTACGGCATTGGTATAAATTCCAAATTTTGCAAAATCTGAAGCAGAAGTATGCGTCATCATATTTAAAGCCGCCTTAGCCATGTTGGTATGCGGGTGACGGTCTTCTTTGTGCCAACGGTGAAATTTACCTTCCATTGCAGAAACATTAATGACATGCTTCATTCCGGTATTTTTCTTTTTCATGATGTTTACCAAACGGTTCACCAATACAAAAGGAGCCACAGAATTAACGAGCTGTACTTCCAGCATTTCATTGGTGTGAATTTCGCCCAATTTCAGTCGCCAGCTGTTTGTTTTTCTCAAATCAACTTGCTGCAAATCCGCATCCAATTCTCCAACAGGAAATACTTCTTCGGTTGGTAACGAATTATCAATACTGTAAGGTATTTGAGAAAGTTTAGCCGAAGCACTTAATCCAATTCCGATTTGATTTCCGTGCCAGCTAACTGGCAAGTTTTTTTCTTCCTTTTCAGAAAACGTCGAACTCAAAGCTCGAATTTCACTGATGCAGGCATTGTGATCTTTCAATAATTCTTGTGCGAACTGAGGCAATTGATCTGTAGGCAATTCTTCATTCGCCATAAGGTGTTTATAGAATCCAGCAGGACGCCTTACCGTTTGAGCAGCGTTATTGATTAGAATATCCAATCGTTCGTATTTCTGCTCAATAAAATTGCAAAATATTTCCACACTTGGAATATGCCTTAAATCTAAGCCGTGAATTTTGAGGCGATTGCTCCATTTGTGAAAATCGAGTTCTTTTGCAAATCGGATGGCAGAATCCGCTGGGAATCGGGTAGTGGCTATTACAGTGGCACCAGCACGTAACATTAGAAGAGTAATGTGGTAGCCAATTTTAAGTCGTGAACCCGTAACTAGAGCAACTTGATCGGTTAGGTCGGCGTTTTGAAAACGTTTAGCATAATTAAAATCGCCACACTCCTTGCACATAGTATCGTAGAAGTGATGCAAATAATTAAATTCTTCTTTACAGACGTAGCAGTTTCTTGGAGAAGATAGTTTAACCGCATTCTCATCTTCTTTACCCGTTAAGGCAATCATCAAGGGAGCTTCGAATATATGCGCTTCTCGCGCAGAACGAATACCCGTTGCATTTCGAGCGTGTTTATCTTTTTCCTTGGTTTTTCGTCTTTGAACTTTTTTAGCGGACTTTTTACGTCTTGCAAACTCTTCTCTTCCAGGTCGAGAAAATCGACCAGCAGCAGTTATTAAGGCAACTCTTTTATTTTTTGGAATTTCAAAAATTTGGTCGGTATCGGAATTCAGTTGTTCTAAAACCTCAAGGCATTTGTCAATTTGCTCTTGACTGATTTTTACTGATTCCTCTTCCTTAATTTTTTCGGCCATCAATGATTTCTTCTAACAACTTGGAGTTGAACTGTATTCTGGATTTTACTTTATTGTTTAATTCCAATAACGCAGATTAGCCTTCTCATGAGAAAATGCAAATCACTTTCAGAATTAATCTGCAAAATTAGAGATATTGATTTTCTTAAGCCACTTACTTTACTATAAATAATTGGTTAAACCTACTTCGCTGAAGTATTGACCATTGGTTATGCTGCAGGAGCTTTTTATTGGTCAAGTCAATTAAGGCTCTAACCTAAAAGTGTCACCACTTAAAACCATATAGCGGCCCATAGCATCATTTGTTGGCGGCTTGGTAATTGTAAATTCCTCTTTTATGAAAGCAAACTTAACGGTCAAAGTATTATTCTTGATCTTTACTTTTCCTTTAATTTCTTTTTCTTCAGAAGATGTTGAGGTAGAATAACCACTGGAAAAACTAGAGTAGGAGTATCGGTAATATGTTGCTTTTCCACTTTCTTCGAAAGTCATAGTAACATCTCCCGGCAGCCAAGTCTTTACATAGGTAGAGCTCGTGTCAAAAGGGTCGAACAAAAAAATCCCGTTTTGGCTATCTAATTCCATGTAGGTCTGCCCGTTCGTCCATGTTCCTTCGTACAACAAGTTTTCTCCTTTCAGTTTTTTTCTACATGAAGTAAGGTTGGTAGTAATTAGAAAACTAAGCGCAAGTACTGCGATAATTTTGAATGTTTTTTTCATAGTGTAACTATTTAGGCGACCAAAATAACATCAATTAATTAATCGAAGCAGCTTTATGCGTTTGGTATTTACAAACTCGAATCGGCCTATGCTACTGGTTTTACCCGGAGCCATACTTTTAACGGTTTCGCGCAATTGTTCAGGTACCTCAATTTCTACTTCGTCAAAGTAGAAATAGGTGCTATCGTCGAGTTGCTTTAAGGTATTGTTCATGTGCGCCTCATATCCCTCCAATTCGTAATAGTAGCGCTGAGGGTCAATGGTTAAGTTAAACTGAGTAGAATCGGCAACCTTAGTTTTAGAAACTACTTTAATAAGCTCGTATTCGTATTCAGTCCCATCCGATAAGGTTTCACTCAATTTGGTTTCTTTTACCAACACTTTTGTATCATAACCCCACTCAAAATTGAAGTCGCTCAAAAACTCAACTCGACAGTCGGGAGAATTTAGAGTAAGGCGCTTAAAGTGTTCGTAATTCTGGAAGGAAAGTGTTGGGCCGATTGAGATTACTTTCTCAGTAGTTACTTGGCTTAAAGATACTAGGCTTATAAATAAAAGCGAAGTTGCTAGGAGTGCTTTCATTTTATCAATTTTCCCAAAGGGTTTCAATGAAAATAGCGTTTGAAAAATCTTCGCCGTTAATTTTGTTGTTGCCGGCAATACCACCTAGTGTGCCTATTGTGTTGCACTCGCTATCAATAATATCGGTGGTTTGATCAGCGCCACAAGTTCCTAGGACCAATGCATAAACAGTTTTTCTTTGAAAGGTATAGCGATCAACTTTAGCGCTGAATCGGCAGGCTTTAGTTAGGTCAAATTGAACGATAGCGGATTCTAAACACTGGGGAGTAACAGGAGTATCTTCCTCGTCTTTTTTGCAGGAATAAACTGAAACTAGCACTGCAATAGCAAGAAGGGGCAATGAAGGTTTTATAGATTTAGATAAGGTCATAACTACATTTGAAAGCAAGTGTAACGCAAACTGTTCTATTTTTAGTATGCTCCAGTTATCAAATATCTGAATGGGTCAATTGCTTTCTTTAATGGTGTTTGTAAGGACACAAAATGGCAGTAATTTCAATAAACGCTTAAAGCTGGTTTAATTTGCAAGTTCTACAATGACCTCATTCTTCCTATTTGCTATTTCGTAAGGCGCGTTGTAACCTAAAAAATAGAAGCGTTGTGTGTAGCTTATGTTTTGAGCTTCTAATGCTTTTATAAGCTCTTTTTTGTAGCGCTCAATTTTGTCGTCATCTGCCCAGCCACCAAATGTGATTGCAGCTACCCTTTTTTCTGGTTCCTCATGGAATTTGACTTGAGACTGATTTGGCTTGGGTAAATCTTCCTTTTTGTATTGTTTAGGCACCATAAACATCATGGTCATTGAATCTTCTAATGACATTTGCACAGGTGACGTCATTGCAATTTTTTCATTGCTTTCATTACCACCAAAAATGTAACCAGCAAGCAATCTAAACCCCTGTCCAGAAGCGGTTTTATATTCGCTTGGAGGGAGTTTTACCATAGTAAAAAGACTTGCTTCGTAACTGCGAATTTCAAAGTTGTCGAATTTTTCTTCTACGGTGTAGGGATAGGTTTCAATTCCGCTTTGTCCTTTCATGGCATATAATTGAAAAGCAATAAAGGCTAAAAGTAGAATACCGAGTATGATGAGTATTGTTTTCATTGTTTGAGTTTGTAAGGTAAACAATTGTAAGTACAGGTTGGTTGAATTACTTCATTAAAATAGCGGCACTTTAAGGAATCAATCAAAACCTAAAGTAAAGCTGGGTTTCCTTTTACGCTGACTTTTTTGGCTTCAATTTTCTCTTCAGTGAAGTATGCTCTTCTTTTATTCAGCCAGTAGATAGCCACTTGCTTTTAATCCAGTTTGTACTTCTTTTTTAAAGTTGAAATAAGCTCTGCCTCGCTTGACTTTTTATCGGCCTCTTTCGAAGTTTCTTTTAAGCGATTGTATTCATTTTGAACGGCTACTGCCAAAAAAGTAGATTCCCAGTTGATGGAATTTTCCGATTTGTATTTTTCGATAACACCCTTGAAATCCAATAGATAATTATCCAAGGCCACTTTTTTAGTGAATAGTTGAAGGGTCCATTTGGACACCTTCTTAATTTTTATGTCTGGGCCATCTTTTTCTCCTATTCTCCAATCTACTGTGTTTCCCAGTTTATTAAGAGGTATTCTGTATGAAAAATCGACATTTTCAATAGAAACGTGCACTAGGTTTTCAATAAGCGTGTGCTTTATCATGGTAAAAAGTGTTTCAATTGTTAAACGGCGAAATTACCGTTTTTGCTTGTATGTAGACTATTTGTTGAAGTTGTTTAAATGAAATTATGATTGGCGCTAAGAACTCACCAGGCAAGAGCTAGGGGTTTATAAAAGTGTGCTTAAATTTCAAAATAGTATTCTGAGTCAACGTTTATTCTCTCCTGCGCACTGCAACCCTAAAAAAGTGTAATCGATGTAAATATAACTTTGTAAAGGATGTTTATATATCGTACCGAATAGATTATACCACCCTAATGATCAGTAAATTGCGGGATAAATGCTTTTGGAAGCGTAGGCAAAATATTCATTCCTATTGCGTTTTGATTGGGTGCGGCTGGAACCCTGCCTGGCCGGCAATACACTTACTGCCCTTGGCAGACTCTTCGGAACTCGGGAAATGGTTCTTAAATTTCAATTGTTTCAAATTTACACTATCGCTAGCATTTGCCTTTAAGTTGTTGTTAGCAAGCGTGCTTTGTTATAATATCAGGGAAATATCCTGTCGACCAATAATTGCCATGATTTCGACATTATCTTTTTCGGTTCGGTAGAAAATACTGTCAACACCGCATAAACACCTTCGGTATCCGGGTTTAATGAATTCGACTGATTCAAAGGCAAGAGGCCTCTCTGCAATTAATTCAAAGAACTGATTAAAATAGTTGTCTGCTTGAGCTTCACCGAATTTTCTAACTCCATATTGATGAATGCGAATAAGGTCTTCTTTGGCGGCTTTACTCAGTCTGTATTTAGGCATTCAATCTTGCTTTCGATTCTTTTAGAATAGATTCCTTACTTTCTAAAGTAAATCCACTGGTTTCTGCTGCCTTAAGCTTATTTCTCAGCCAATCAACCCGTGCTTGCTGATTTCTAGCTTGTCGAACTAAGTCATTAATAACTTCACTTTTGCTTGAATATTCTTGATTAGCGACCTGACTTTTTAGCCATTCATCGTTTGGGTTTGTAAGTGATATACTTTGCCTTGGTGCAGATCTGGCATTCCCATTGCCATTTGGACTTAAGCCAATAGTGACTTTTAGAACCGCATTTTTTACACTTTACTCCCTCAAATTCTCTTTGAATTTTAAAATCAGACTTGCAGCTTTCTTCAGTAGGGTACTTCTCAATAAATTCAATAATATTCATAACTCTTAATTTTATACAAATCAAGAGACTCAGAACGTAATCAATTTACGTTCTGGTAAACATGCGGACTAGCAGATTAAGTTATACCAATATTTGACATCCCTAATTTTATTTTTTTCAGTATAATTTAAAATTTCATTTACAGTTTTAAACTCTATTATTTCATCAACTTTGGTCACACTTCCGTAAGCATAAATACCATAACTTGTTTCAGAAACTAAAATTTTATCCCCAATATTTAACTTATTAGAGTAGGGGAAGCCATTAATTCTACTTTCAGTAAATTCTTTATTTACGACATTTCTCTTTACAAGAACTCCATGTGCGGTAAAGTCAGGATTTCTTTTAATTAAAAATGTTTTCATTTAGAACTTTCCAAAAGTTTCTATTAACGTTTAACTAAAATTGAATGTGCCATCAAATATGGCTTCTAATTCATTGTGGTTATCCATATTTACCTTTAATCTTTTATCTGCATCTATTGTTTCAATAGCTTCATCGAATAAATTTTTCAAATCATTCTCTTTTAACATAAAGTTACTTATATCACCATACAGTTGGAAAAATTCTTTCCCCCACGGCAGAATGTAAGATTTTCCATCCATTGGTGCATATTTTCTTAAATTTTTAGAATCAAGACCTTCAATTAATGCTTTACAATAATTTCTTTTAAAAGACCTAAGAATAGATATATAAATTATTGACTTTTTAGATTTTGGTGGATCAATTCTGATTATTGTTTTCTTTTTATAAAGAACAGAACAGCCACCCGATGGAGTGTATTTCATTTCAAATCCTTTCGATTCAAAATAATCATTCCAATATTTTAAAAAGTCTTCAACACCACTACTAATTTCAATTGGATGACGCTTTTTGTGACCCAGTTGTTTATTTTCTTCCTGACCATTTCTCATTTCTTGAATCCAACCATCAAATCCTTCAAAATAAGTTACAAAGCCAACCTTACTCACAGCTTGTTTAGTTGCTAAATCATCGTCTACATTTGTAATAGCTGCAAATTCTAAAACAGAGCTTAATTCTTCATGCAATTTATCTTTTATTGGACTGTATAATTTCTCATTTTTAATTATTTTGTCATCCCAGTCTTTATTCTCTAGATTTTGGTAAGTTAGTTCCCTTAGAAAGTTTAATAATTCTAAAATATTAAAACACTTTACTTTCAAAAAAGGATCTTTTTGGCAAAATCCCCAAATAATTTGTTCCCAAGATTCATCCGTTAATTCGGATTCGCCTACATTTTCAATATCCTCTCTAATTTTACTTAAGTCAAGCCCTATTTTATTTCCAAATTCGTTATCCCAAGTTAAGAAATTAGGATTTTGGGTCAATAACCTAAATATTTTGGGATAAGAAACTTGTACTCCTAGAACAGCAAAAAGGAAAATAATATTATCATCATCTTTTTCATTCTCATCATCATCATCAATAATTTGATTTATGAGGCTGAAAGTGTTTAAGTACCTTTTAAGGCTTCTTGGATTATTACCAATAGTATATCGGATTATTTTTGTTATTTGATTAATACTTCCTTCATCAACAGGAACTCCTAAAGCATCTAGTTTTGTTTTCAAAAAAGAGGTGATGTCATACGTGCCAACTGGCATGGTAAAAGGAACTTGTATGATTTTGTCAAAAAAAGATCTAAATTCTCTTTCATTTTCTTTTGTTTTTTTGCCAAATTTCCCTTCTAATCCTTTAACAACAACATCGTAATCAATAGCCAGAATAAAAACACAGTTGGGAATATCAAAAATATTTTTGAGAGATTCTAATACTTCAACAGCATCTGTAGGAGGAATTCTGTCTAAATCATCCACAAAAAACACTACTTTTTTTGCTTTATTATCTGGATGGCCAATTAATTCTTGAATAATGGACCTTATGAGGTTTTTAATTTCTGCTATTTGTGCTATGTTTTTTTCTGAGGATGCATCACTTGCAGCATCTTTAATGTTTACTCCAGTTTGATTGGCTATTACTTGATTAGCAAGACTACTTAAAAACTTAGTTGCTTTTTTTACCTTCTCACCAGCAATATCTTTGATAGTCCAGATATCTTGGTTTTCATCTCTAAGCTTTTCCAACATTCCGCTTAATACTGCAGGGGTAGTCTCGCTTGCTCCTTTAAACAAACTATACTCCCAAGTATTAACCCAGGAAGTAGCAATTTCTCTTTCCTTTCCAGAATTGTTAAAATTTTCAAGAAGTAAAGACATTAAAGAAGTTTTCCCCGTACCCCATTCACCTTGAAGCCCTACAGTTATTGGAGTATCGCTATTCCTTATAAATTTGGACAGTGAGTTGGCATATTTTTGAATATTTAAAGAATCTTCTTCGAGTTTAGTAATGGGTTTGTCCGTAATTGAAGCCATTTTTATTTTTTAATCGTTATATCAGCATTACTAATTACATTATTTATACTTTCTCCAAATTCTTTTTGAGCTCTTTCCATTTCTCTTTCAAAGTCTTTCTGCAGTCTTTCTATTTTATCCATTGCTCTTTTTAATTTACTTTGATCACCAGATTTGAATTTGTATTCATGCCCTTTACTTGATTTTAAGGAACTTTTTCTTGCTAAATCACCATAAGTAGTTTTAATTGCTCTTCCTCCCCCAGGACATGGTATTTCTGTTTTTTCATTTTTAAAATCCATAATTTTTTTTTCGAAGTTAAAACTTTTCAGTATTTAAAAAATTAATTATTGGAATTTATTAAGTCTGATGAAAGTAATATCTTTGAATTTAACTAATGGAGATTATGATGTATTAGCTCATCTAAATACGTTGCGCCTCTCAAATAACTATCATAAAATGTTTCATAAAATAAAAGGAACTTCGCAGCGTAAATTCAAAACTAATTATGTCTGAATACTGTTCGAAATGTAGCCCTTTTGAAAATGATTACGATATTGATTTAGCTGAAATAGCTCTTAAATTGGATGATGAACGTTCTGTAAATATCTTTTGCGAAGGCCTGATTGTTTTTGGTTGCATTTAACTAAAATAAATAAAAAAAAGCCTCTTCGATTCTATCGAAGAGGCTTTAAGATAATAAGTTATGCTAACGTTAATTCCTCAACTCCAAAACCACCACATTTTCAACATGATGGGTGTGCGGAAACATATCTAACGGTTGCACTTTGGTTACTTTGTACTTTGGATCTAGCAATTGTAAGTCTCTTGCCTGTGTTGCTGCATTGCAGCTCACATAAACAATACGAGCTGCTTCTAATTCCAACATAACTTCTATAACATTGGTATGCATTCCAGCTCGCGGTGGGTCCGTAATAATGACATCTGGTTTTCCGTTTTCTGCTATGAATTCTGCGGTAAAAATGTCCTTCATATCACCAGCATAAAAACTAGTGTTTTCCACGTTGTTGTTTTCGGAATTGAGTTTGGCATCTTCAATAGCTTCAGGCACCGATTCTATACCTACAACGTGCTTTGCGTTTTTAGCTACAAAGTTGGCAATGGTGCCAGTTCCGGTATATAAATCGTATACAACGTCTTCATCTTTTATGTTGGCAAAATCACGTGTTATTTCATACAACTTAAGCGCCATGGTGCTGTTAGTTTGGAAAAAGGATTTGGGTCCAATCTTAAATTTAAGACCTTCCATTTCTTCCACTATGTGATCGTTTCCGGCAAAACATTTTACGTCTAAATCGTAAATAGTGTCGTTTTGTTTTGTGTTCACCACATACATAAGACTGGTAATTTCGGGGAACTTTCCTTTTAGGTGCTCCATAACCAGCGCAATATTGTCTTCTTGCAATTCGCCAAAACAAACCAAGACCATCAATTGCTTTGTGTTCGTAGTTCGGATAATGAGATTCCGCAACAACCCTGTATGTTCGCGTAAGTTGTAGAAAGACAAATTATTGTCCATCGCAAACGCCTTAATCGCCAATCGAACGGCATTGGAAGGTTCGCCTTGTAAATAACAATGGTCTACGTCTAAGATTTTATCGAAGCGTCCAGGAATATGAAAACCAACACCTCTGCGTTCTGCAATTTCGTCGTTAGTGGCAATTTCATCTTCGGTTACCCAGCGACTGTGCGCAAAGGTAAATTCGAGTTTGTTGCGGTAATATTCTGTTGCTGGAGCACCAACTATGGGCTGAATTTCAGGTAATTCTATTTTACCAATTCGGGTAAGGTGATCCTTGACTTGTTTTTGTTTGTAAAACAACTGGTCTTCATAACCTAGGTTTTGCCATTTGCAGCCACCACAAATTCCAAAGTGGGAACAAACTGGAGTAACTCGCTTTTCACTTTTTGTATGAATTTTAGTAACTCGACCTTCTAAATAGTTTTTGCGTTTCTTAGTCACCTGAACATCAACGACATCGCCGGGTACAACGTAAGGCACAAAAACTACCTTTTCACCAAATCTTCCAATGGCCTTTCCCTCTGCACCAGCATCTGCTATTTCTAAGCCCTCTATCAAAGGGTGTCTTCCTTTCTTTCTTCCCATAAACAGGGCAAAAGTAGCTATTAAGACCTTAATAACAGGGTTTGTAAAATTCCCTTTAGGTCTATTAGTAATTCATTATAAAACTTGTCATGCTGATTTTGCTTCAGCATCTTAACCAATGTTTTCAGCAAGTAGAATTTAGTAATTGGATAAAGAATGGATAGAGACCCTGAAACGAGTTCAGGGTGACTAGCGATTAGGCATTGCACTAGTTAGTATAATGTGGTCATGCTGAATTTAGTTCAGCATCTCGTCCTAAGTTTTCTGTTAGTCCAATTTAGGATTCAATTATTTAATAGGCAGAGACCTTGGAACGCGTTCAGGGTGGCGCGGAGAGACAAGAATAAAGCGTTTGACCCGAAAAAATAAACTCTAGTCACTGTCTTTTCTCATTCATCCAAGTCCTCAAACCATATTATATTTGAAGCCCATTTACGAACGACAAAACACTACACAATATGACACAAGTTTCAGATAAAACTAGCTCAGATAAAGCAATTGAATTAGAAGACAAATACGGCGCACATAATTACCATCCACTGCCAGTGGTTTTGGAAAGAGGAAGCGGTGTTCACGTTTGGGATGTTGAGGGAAAACGCTATTACGATTTTCTAAGTGCTTATAGTGCAGTTAACCAAGGTCACTGTCATCCCGATATTAACTTTGCATTGACGGAACAGTCGAGAAATTTGACCTTAACATCAAGAGCTTTTTACAACAGTGCGCTAGGGCCTTTTGAGGAGTTTATGCACAATGTATTTGGCTACGACAAAGTACTTCCTATGAATACGGGTGCCGAAGCGGTAGAAACGGCTTTGAAGCTTGCAAGACGTTGGGGATATGCAAAAAAAGGAATTGCTGAAAATCAAGCAAAAATTGTAGTAGTAAATGGAAACTTCCACGGAAGAACTACCACCATAATCTCATTTAGCTCAGATCCAGATTCTTATGCAGGGTTTGGACCTTATACTCCGGGTTTTATCGAAATTCCTTACAACGATTCCGACGCACTCGCAAAAGTTTTATCAGAAGACCCAACGATTTGTGCCTTTATGGTGGAGCCAATTCAAGGCGAAGCAGGCGTATTTGTTCCAGATGAAGGTTATTTGGCTGCCTGTAAAAAACACTGTGAGGATAACAACGTATTGTTTGTTGCGGATGAGGTGCAAACCGGAATTGCTCGAACAGGACGTTTATTGGCGAGTTGTGGCAATTGCGATTGTGGAGCACAATGTGAAAACAAGTACGAAGTTCGCCCTGATATTGTAATATTAGGTAAAGCATTGAGCGGGGGAGTACTTCCCGTTTCTGCGGTGTTGGCTGATGATGATATCATGTTAACCATAAAGCCAGGAGAGCACGGTTCTACTTTTGGAGGAAATCCTTTGGCATGCAAGGTGGCAATGGCTGCTTTACAAGTGGTATTTGACGAGAATTTAGCAGTAAATGCTATGGAACTGGGTAAATTGTTTAGAGCAGAATTAACAGCCTTTGCAGAGACTTGTGACTTAATAACCTTGGTAAGAGGTAAGGGATTATTGAATGCAGTTATCATTAACGATACGGAAGACAGTAAGACCGCATGGAATCTATGTATGGCATTAAGAGATAATGGATTGTTGGCAAAACCTACACACGGAAATATCATTCGATTTGCTCCGCCACTAGTAATTACAAAATCTCAGTTGTTGGAGTGCACAGAAATTATTAAAAAGACTTTTTCGGAATACGAGAAATAGGTTTCGGCACCTGAGAAATGTTTCCTTGAAAGCTTGTTTATAATTACGGTTTGAGGACCTCTAGTCTTTTATAAAGACCTTTCGTTGAACAAAATCACCACGGGTTAGTTCAAGAACATAAAATCCTGCAGCAAGCTGGATGTTATTGACACGAACGTTAACGTCTCCTATCTGATTTCCAAATTCTTGAGACATGAGTTCGATTCCGGAATAATTATAAACCGCAACCGAAATTGGGGTGGACTGAAGCTCTAAAAACGCTAAGTAGATAAAGTCATTTGCAGGGTTCGGGTAGAATCGAAAATCGCGGATTAAATCTTGATCATACTCTTCCGGCTGGTAGGTTTCTGCCAATATTTCATAGGCTTTTTGAAAATCTGGAATACCATTCCCATAATCGAAATCTGGGTTTTCATAGCGATCAGACGAAGCTTCAATTGCTCTAAAAATAGAGTTATTAGAAGCCTTAGGAAAGGCTTGAACCAAGCAAGCAGCTGCACCAGCTATGGTAGGAGCAGAGAAGGAAGTGCCGTTACTTTTTCCTGCAGCGCCAATGCCATCAGCAACGACAACACCAGCACCGACGGCACTTACATTTGGTTTTAATTGTCCTGCAGCATTTGGTCCTCGGCTGGAAAATGTGGCAATATTGCCAGCGCTGTCCGTAGCTCCAATAGCTAGCACATACATCCCGTCGGCAGGCGCTATTATGTATCTCCAAGGGCGTGTTCCTGAATTTCCCGCACTGTTTACGACTAAAATCCCTTTCCTAAATGCGGCATTTGCTGCTCGGGTTACCACGGTAGTTTTTCCATCTAAGTCCGCATAGGTATGCGAAGTAGTGGAGTCATCAAATAAGGAGTAACCCAAGGAGGAGTTAATTATATCTACTCCAAGACTATCGGCTATTTCAGCAGCACGAGCCCAATTGTATTCCTCTAATTCTGTTTCTGAAGCATTGTCCTCTGTTCTAAACAAATAGAATGCAGCTTCTGGAGCGGCACCAGTCATAGTATCGCTACTCAAAGCTGCTATAGTGCTTAGTACCGCCATGCCATGTCCACCGTGCGGAATGGCATTGTCATCGCCTTCAACAATATCAAACTGCCCTAGAATTCGCTTTTCATCCCATAAATGACTAAACAGGGGAAAAGTATCCACGTGTCTAAACCCATTGTCAAATATGGCCATCGTTACACCTTTACCTCGAAATCCAAATTCGTGCAGAATAGGCATATTAATGAGCTCGATTTGTTCGGTTGCTAAACCATAATTGTATTGATCTATAATATTAGTTGGCACAGATTTTCTGCTTGCAGAAGCTGGTTTTTTAATGATTTTGACATTTTCAACAAAATCTAATGCCAAGTAGTTCTCTTTTTGAGTAGGATCTGGCGTAGAAACAACCACCCCATTTTGCCATTTTAGTGCATAGTGAAATTTGGTGTTTTGCAAGCTACTTATGGTCTTGATTCTATTTTTGGAAATGGGTAGGTCTTCAGCTACAATCGAAATATTAGATTTTGCTCTTCGGTCTATAGCCTTTTGACTTAAGAAGGTATTTGCTTGCTTGAGCTCGCTAATGCTTTCCTTATCTTGGAATGCTACAAAAAAATAATAGGCATCATTTTCTTGCGCCAAAATACCCTTTGAAAAAAGGCTGAGAAAAAGTATAAATAGGGAGACTATAAGCTTATTGCTGGCCATATTCAATAAGTTGTTTTGTAAGCACAAAGCCACTATCTACAGGTGTGTCTGTAGCTTCTCCAGTTGTAAAACGCTTTACACGCTTTTCGTACAAGTAAATTAAACCAACGCCAGGAGCGTACATTTCTTCGCCTATTTCAGTATTCAGTTGCAATGGGTCTGTTTCGTCGAATTTTTCGACAGTTATGGTATTTTCAAATGTTTTACCTAAAATGGATTCAGATCCTTGTGATGTTATGGTGTAGTCTTCTTTTTCCAATGAGTTACGGGTATTGCTATTCCAGCTTATTCCAGATTTGATTGGAAATATAAGGACAATTTTGGGTAAGTTATTTTTATTCTCTTCAACGGTAAATTTGTCCTTTTGAAAAGACCATGCTTTGATATCTGTCCAAAATGGGTCTGCTAACTGCAGCTTTTTTTGATCTAGAACACTTGTTCGGGTTTCCGTTTCAACTTCATAATCGCCTACAATAGTTTCTTTTATGAAATATTGAAAGGTGTCTACGCTCTCGGTAAAGTTATTAAAAACTAAGCTAACAACTTGGAATACTTTGAAAAAAGCAGTGGAAGTAGGGTAGTAGTCTAAGCCAATATCAACTTGTTCGGTTTCTGTTTTTTTACAAGCAAACAGTGTAAATAGAAACACAAATATGAAGACCAGTTTTCTCAATTAATCTACTTTACTAGGAGGTTTAGGGTTTTTAACTGCATTGGAATCCGACTGATTTTCTTTTGCTTCTCTCAAGGCTTTAGCTTCTTCTGGAGAATAGCTTTTTTTGAGAAAGCCATTTTTGTAGATTTCATATTGTTGCACTTTTCCATCAGCTCCAAAGTACGTCCAAGTACCTTCTTGAACCGCAAATTTGTAAAATCCTATAATTTTCAGCGCACCGTTAGTATGAAAGTGCTGTACTTTTCCGTCTGGATTACCATCAATAAAATTTGCTTGAAACTTTGGTTTTCCTTCTGGAAAAAAATCTTTTAGCGGGCCATGTTTTACACCATTCCTGTTGTTGTAATCTCGAGCAACTCTGCCGTCTTTGTAATAGATACGAGCGGGTCCATTTTCTTTGCCGTCTTCGAAATATTTTTGTGCTGAGATAGCTCCGTCGGAGTCGTAGAATTTCCATTTCCCACTTCGCTCTTGATTGTAATATAAACCTTCGGCCATAACTGCCTTATTGAGATGGTAGAAAGTTACGCTTGCGCTGTCTGTGCTATTGTCGATTACGGTAATTAAGTTGCCATAAGTATCGTAGTAGTTAAAAATTCCAACGGGCTTATCATCCATGAATTTTCCTGAGTATCTAACATTTCCATTGGGGTGAAGTCCTTGCCAAATGCCTTGTTTGAGGCCGTTAGCGTCGCTGAGATTTTTTGCAGTTGCATTGGAATCTACTTGAGCCAATAAGGCAAACGAAAAAAGAGAAAAAACAAAAGTGAAAATCAGTTTTGAGAACATTTTATAAAATTACAATACTTTACAACTCAATAACTCTTGCCCATCCAAATTCCCTACCAGAATATCTCCCTTTTCAACTTTGCTCACTCCGGCTGGTGTTCCTGTGTAAATAAGATCGCCTATTTTAAGGGTCATAAATTGACTTACATACGCAATAATCTGGTTGATATTAAAAATCATATCGCTTGTATTTCCAGTCTGTTGCAGCTTACCATTTTTTAAAAGCTCAAAGTTTAAATCCCCATTTTTTAATGGTTCTGCAGAAATGAACTTCCCTAAAGGGGCAGACCCATCAAATGCTTTTGCTTTTTCCCAAGGGAGTCCTTTTTCTTTGCAATCTTGCTGAATATCTCTTGCGGTAAAGTCCAAGCCAAGTGTCATTTCTGAATAATATTTAGGAGCAAACTTTTCCTCTATGTGTTTTCCGAGTCTATTTATTTTAATGACTAACTCTAGTTCATGATGCACATCATTGGAGTGATTCGGAATGAAAAAAGGTGCATTATTTCTTAAGATTGCCGTGTCTGGTTTTAGGAAAAATACGGGGCTGCTAGGAATAGCATTATTGAGTTCCTTTGCGTGATCTGCATAATTTCTTCCAATACAAATAATCTTCATCAGATAGCTTCTTTTATTTGTTTTAAAATCTTTTTGGTGAACAAAGGAAAGTCGCCGCCCATCATCCAACCGTAATAACCAGGTTCGTTTTTCAGAACAGTAGCAACCGGAACATTTTTGTGTTTTCCGAAATTAAAAACCACTTCATTATCCGCATTAAACACAAATCGACCAGCTAAATCTGCAAAATTTTGTTGTTTTGAATAATCAGCTAAGAAATCCATATCGTTTTCCAAGTCTGAATATTTGTCTAATTGGGCCTCAAGAATTTCATGGGTAGCACTAATATCAGCTTCAGCCGAGTGAGCACCATCAAGTGGTTTGTCGCAGTAAAATTGAAAAGCCGCCTCTAGTGTTCTTTTTTCTTTTTTAAAGAATATGCCTTGAACATCGATTAAACGCCTTCCTTCAATAGAAAAATCTACACCAGCTCTCAAGAATTCTTCTGCTAATAGAGGTACATCAAATCGGTTTGAGTTATAGCCACCCAAATCACAGTCCTGAAGCATTATGTACAGTGATTTGGCGAGTTTATCAAAAGTTGGCGCGTCCTTTACATCTTCATCGGTTATACCGTGGATATCGCTTGACGCTTTTGGAATTGGAATTCCAGGATTTACCCTTCTTACTTTCATGTCTCGTTGACCGTCTGGTCTAATTTTAAGAACGGCTATTTCAACGATTCTATCGGTAGCAACATCAATTCCTGTCGTTTCTAAATCGAAGAATGCTATCGGTTTTTCAAGTTTTAATTTCATGGCATAAAAGTAAAAGCCCTCTCGATAGTAATCGAGAGGGCTTGCAAAATTTTATTAAGAATTTTATTACTGAATTCGTATTTCAACCCTTCTGCCATATTCAACTGGCATGTTTGGTGGTGTAGGAACAGTTTCTCCAAATGCTTTACTAATGATAAGGGATTTAGAAACTCCTTTGGTGATAAGATAGTCAACTGCTGCTTGAGTTCTTTTTTCAGATAATATCATGTTTGCGGCTGCAGGACCAGATGGGTCAGAGAAACCTCGTAAATCAACTTTAACAGTAGGATTTGCTTTAGAATAATTTGCCACTTCGTCCAATACTTTTTTTGCTTTTTCGCTTACAGAAGAACTACTAGAAGCGTAAGTAATGTATCGGATCATATTGAGTTGTTCTAGCCCAAAATCAACACGTCTGTTTTTTGCACGATTATCCGCATTATCCGAACCATCTGCATTTTTACCATCAGCCTTTGGTTTAGACTCTCCAAAATAGTTGTAGTGCACTCGATAAGGATCCGCGCCATCTTTTATTAATTCGTTGAAAACTACTAGTGCTCTTTGTCTAGATACTACTTGATTTATAGCATCAGAACCCAAATAATCGGCATGTCCATTAAGATTCACAACGTAATCTGGATTTGCTTTCATGTATTCAGAAATCTTACGAATTTGCTCTTTGGAGTCATCGGCAATTTCCATTTTGTTGAACTTGAACAAGATGTCTCTGAATAAATCTTCAGGAGTAGGAGCAGGAACTTTCTTTTCTACTTTAACTACCACTTCCTCTACAATAACAGGATCTTCCTCTTTAACCTCTTCTACAACAGCAATAACAGTTGTGTCTTCAACGACTTCTTTGTTTGCCAACTCATCCGCCATTAGGTCTGCTAACAATACATCTGGCAACAAATCACGACGTTTTTCCAAATGAGCAGTAACTCTATAGATATCTAGGTAGCCGTATCCATTTAATCTTGAGGAGGAATAATAAGCTACCTCATTATTTATTTTCGATCGAACGTAAGAAACTTCATCTCCAGGAGTATTAATTGGAATTCCTAAACTCACCGGATTCTTCCATTTATCATTCTTGATTTCTGAGAAGAAAATATCGTATCCACCAATAGAGGAGTGCCCTTTTGAGGAGAAATACAGTAAGTCATCGCCCATCAAAAATGGAGTGTCTTCATCTTGTTCTGTATTCACGACTGCACCCATATTTTCTAGTGGACCCCAAGTACCATCTTCGCTTCTTTTTGAAGTGTATAAATCACGACCACCGTAACCGCCTTTTTTATCTGAAACTACAATAATATAGCTCCCATCGTCAGAGATACAAACAGAGGGCTCGTGTGATTTTTTAAGATTGATGTGTTCTGGTAATTCGGCAGGCGTAGACCAAGATAAGCCTTCGCGTTTACTTTCGTAAAGTTTACCAGATTTGTAGAGAAACATTAAATTCTCAGCCTTGTTTATTGAAATAATAGAAATATGAGTCTCTGGGTCCAGTTCAAAATCATTGGAGAACAAGTTGGCGCTTTTAAGTAAGAAGGGTGTTTTCCATTCACCCGAAATCTTTTTAGAACTATAAACATGCTCATAGGCATACTCCGCGCTAGAAGAGAGACTAGTAGTTGTACCGGAAGGGTTTCTTTTACTCGTGTAAAAAAGTTCTGTTTCGTTATTCAAGAATACAGCGGCTTCATCGTCAGATATGGAGTTGATATTTGCCCCCATGTTTTGAAGTACAACGAAGTCCGTAGCGTTTATAAAGTACTTTTTAACATCGTTCAGTGGTTTTTTCTGTTTCTCCAATGGGTTTTTAGAGTTTAATTTTACGTGATAGACACCGTGCTGGCAAGTTTTAATATCCCATTGAACAACACCCGTAAGTTTTTGACCTTTTTTGTTTTGCTTAATATTTGGGATAAAGTTTGAGTAAGCTTTTTTTGCTTCATCAAAATTGTGATTCACTTGATATGCTTTAGCTAAATAATAATAAAGCTCCTTTATGGTATCCTCACCACTATACTTTAAAGCTTTTTCAAAGTACTTTTCTGCTTGGCTAAAGCTTTTTGGAGAACGTAAGTATGCAATTCCGGCCTCAAATAGAAATTGATCGTAATCTCCACGCATTTCTAAAAGCTTGTTGTACTCTTCAATAGCCTCTTCGTACAACTCTAAATCCAAAAGATTGTAGGCTCTTTTATGCTGAAGCTTTTGAGATTTACTCAGCTTAACTTTATCCTTGGCCTCAATGGAAAGAGGAAGTGTGAAAATAAATGCAAGCGTCAGAAACGCAAGTGGTTTATGGAGTTTTGACATCATCATTAATAGATCATAAATGCGCTAACAAGTTACGCAATAATACAAATATTAGCAGCAAATGCAATGCTTTTTGAATTTCAGTAAGGTAATTATACAACTCAATTGTTGATTTATTAAACTTCCCGACTAATATCAAATTGCTCGAGGTAATCTGCTACTCTTCTCACAAACATTCCGCCAAGAGCACCATCTACAACTCGGTGATCGTAAGAATGTGATAAAAACATTTTGTGTCTTATAGCAATTACGTCACCATGTTCTGTTTCCAGTACAGCAGGTTTTTTAGTTATTGCACCTACAGCCATTATTGCTACCTGAGGTTGATTGATAATAGGAGTACCCATTATGTTGCCAAAAGAACCTACATTGCTGATCGTGTAGGTACCACCAGCTATATCATCCGGACTCAATTTGTTAGTTCTTGCTTTGTTCGCCAATCCATTCACAGACTTAGAAAGCCCAACGAGATTTAATGAATCTGCATTTTTAATCACAGGAACTATTAAATTCCCTGAAGGAAGTGCTGTGGCCATTCCTATGTTAATGAATTTTTTCCGAACTATATTATCGCCATCAACCACAATATTGATCATTGGATAGTCCTTAATTGCCTTAACAATTGCCTCTATAAAAATTGGAGTAAACGTAAGTTTTTCACCTTCTCTTTGCTCATAGGCTTTTTTATTTTTATTTCTCCAATTCACTAGATTAGTAACATCCGCCTCTACAAATGAAGTTACATGCGGGCTGGTAGTTTTTGAATTAATCATGTGACCTGCAATGAGTTTTCTCATACGGTCCATTTCTATAATTTCTACTTCGCCACCAAAATCTTTATCAGCAGTCGCTGTCACTGATTTAGAAGCTGGACTTGTTGTAGACTTTTCTTTTACCGGTTGAGGAGAGTTTGCGTTTTCATTTTGTTTAGATCCTCGAGTTGAAATGTGGCTTAAAATATCATTTTTCGTTACTCTTCCGCCTTGCCCTGTTCCATTTATTTGGTCCAGTTCTGAGACAGGGATGCCTTCTTTCTGAGCAATATTTTTAACCAATGGAGAATAAAAACGCTCACTTGAACTAAAATCTTGAGTAGGAGGGTTTTCTGAGGTTTCTTGTGCAACCGGCTGAGCCGAATCAACAGCCGTAGCAACAGGAATAGGAGTTGCATCGGTTTTCGGAGCCTCCATAACAGCATCAGCATCGGCACCATCCGTTGAAATTATAGCGATAACTTGACCTACTTGAGCAACTTCTCCTTCCGCAACTAAGATTTTTGAAATAACACCATCAGCTGGAGAGGGAACTTCACTATCAACCTTGTCGGTGGCAATTTCTACTACTGATTCTTCAGCTTCAATTGAATCTCCTTCTGCTTTTAACCAAGATGTAATTGTTGCTTCTGCTACACTTTCTCCCATTTTTGGAAGTATCAACTCTACGTTTGCCATATGCTATAATTGTGGCTGCAAAAATAATAATTTGGTTTGGTGTAAAGTTGGATTAATCTGGCTAAAAGAATTTTAAAATAGTATTGATTCAAAATAGTAATCTATTAAATTTGTTAGGATTGAAAAAGTCTTTTCAAAAATCATAAACACCAGTAGTTAGAAACCATGAACAATTTAGAACGTGAAGAAATATTGTTTGGAGAAATTGACCTTTCTAAAATTGAGAAGATAAATAGTAACTCAACTCACAAAAGATTTAAAAAGAACGAGGTTGTTTTTCATGAGGGAACAAGACCTGTGGGGGTCTATAGTATTACTTCTGGTCGGATTAAAATTTATAAGACGGGTGTTGAAGGTAAAGATCAGATTATACAAATACTTAAAAGTGGAGATTTAATGGGGTACCGAGCAATGTTGAGCGAGGAGCAGTACCCTGTAAGTGCTGAAACTCTTGAAGATACTACCTTGTGTTTTATTCCTAAAAAAGACTTTATTGGAGCTATGAGCGCTAATGCTGATTTAACCCATGAGGTGATCAAAAGTCTGAGTAAAGACTTAACAAATATGGCTGATTCGCTTACCGTTTTGGCACAAAAACCCGTCAGAGAAAGACTTGCTGGAGCATTGCTCATTTTAATAGATACCTACGATATTGTTGAGGGCGAACAAAACGGCATAAACCTCACAAGGGAAGATTTAGCCAACATGGTGGGCACCGCCACCGAAACACTCATAAGGTTGCTACATGACTTTAAAGATGAGCATTTAATAGAAACAAATGGTCGTAAAATTCTAATAAAGAATAAGGAAAAATTGAGGAAAGTAGCGAATTTGAGTTAATAATGTTGCCGTTGCGGTTAATTCGTAATTATTCCTTATTTAATGCTTTTATCAATTCAACCATTTAGATACTTTTGGATTTAAACAATTATTGAAATGAATAAAAATAAAATTACAGCCATAGGACTAGCAGCAATTGCGTTTATTGCATTTTTCTGGGCATTTATGAGTTTTGAAAATGGATCTCCTATCGTAAATCTTTTTGCTTTTGTTGTTGTGATTGGAACTACTTTCGCTTCAATTGCAGTAGGAAATGCTGGCGAACGATAACGAAATAATTAAAAAAATGGAGCAAAGGACAATACTGTTGCCTACGGATTTCTCGGATTCATCACGAAATGCTATCGAGTATGGATTGAAATTGTACGCCGGAAGAGGTTATCATTTTATTCTTTTTAATTCCATTGACCCAGGTACTGCATCTGGCACAGGCATGATGATGAATTTAAGTCAAATAGTTATTGATGATTCAAAGGTAGGCTTAGAAAAAGACATAGAATGGATTAAAGAAAAGGGATTGGACAAAGGTTGTACGGTTGAGGCCGTTCATATGACTGGTCTTTTCTCACAATGTATTAGATTGATTGTTAAGAATAAGAACGTCTATTCCATTATTCTTGGAACTACTGGTGCTAGTGGACTTAAAGAATTTTTTGTAGGAAGTAATGCAGCAGAAATCATTCAAGATTCTCCAGCACCGGTTCTTACTGTTCCTTTTAATGCAGTTTATAAATCAGTAAAATCTGTGGTATTTGCAACGGATCTTAATAAGTTGTACAATATTGGGATGTTAGATTTTTTAAAAAATCTTTTGATTAAACAATCTGCCACACTTTCCATCTTTCATGTCGAAAAGTCAATGAGCAAAGTAAAACTTGACGATAGAAATGCTCAAAAGAAAGTGCTTATGGATTACTTTAAAGATGTAGACGTTGAGTATGAAACGCTAGTTAACGAGGACACAGTTGAAGGCGTGAATGAATACATCAAAAAACACAAACAAGCAGACATTCTGGTGATGGTGCCTAGAAAGAAAAATTTCTTCGAGAAAATTTTCACTAAAAGTGTGGCTAAAAAAGTAGCCTACCATAGTCATGTTCCTATGCTTACTCTGCACGATTAGTTTAGTGTTAATCCTAAAAATATTTTCTTGAAATAATGGAAGGGCCAGTAAATTCAGGAAATTATCTTTTAATATTTACCAGGAATCCCGAGTTAGGTTCAGTTAAAACTAGACTTGCAAAATCTTTTGGGGAGAAAAACGCCCTTCATATTTATCATCAATTATTAGCTAAAACAAAAGACATAGCTTTAAAAGTGAGCTGTTTTAGGGTGGTTTATTATTCAAACTTTGTAGATTTCAACGACCTCTTTAACCCATCGTATTTTTACAAAGATGAACAGTTTGGAGAAGATTTAGGCTGGAGAATGAACAATGCAATAACATCTAGCTTCGATGAAGGAGCAGAACGAGTAGTTTTAATAGGAAGTGACTGCTACGATTTAAGTGCAGAAATTATTCAATCAGGATTTGATGCGTTAGCGTCAAAGGATGTTGTTATTGGTCCAGCAAAAGATGGAGGTTATTATTTGATTGGTATGAAAAGAACCAATACTTCAATTTTTGAAGATAAGGAATGGGGTAGCTCAAATGTATTGTTGGATACTTTACTCACTATTAAGGAATTAGGATTATCTTATGAATTGCTAGAAACCCTTAATGATGTTGATACTGCAGATGACCTGCCAGAGGAATTAAAAGTTGGTCTACCTGATCAATGAAACTTAGTATCATAATTCCTTGTCTAAACGAAGCAGAATTATTACCGGCTTTGTTATCCCGCATTAAAATAACTAGTACCACGAATTACGAGATTATCGTGGTGGATGCAAATTCAACCGATAAAACTGCAGATATCGCTTTGGAGCACAATGCTTTATTGATTCAATCCAGTATTGCAAGAAGGTCAATTCAAATGGATATGGGTGCCAAAGTTGCGACAGGAGACGTTTTATTTTTTATCCATGCAGATTCTATTCCTCCCCAAAATTTTCTAGAGGACATTAAAACGGCCGTTACAACCGGTTATAAATTTGGGTGCTTTAGGTTGAAGTTCATGCCGTCCAATGGATTTCTGAAATTTTTCGAAATATTTGTTGGAATACCCTGGCTAATATGCAGGGGAGGAGATCAAGGTTTGTTTATTACTGCAAATTTTTATAAAGCTGTAGGCGGGTTTACAACTTCATTGCACATAATGGAAGATATCGATATAATACGAAAAGGCGTCAGGAAATCTAAATTTGCGATTCTCCAAAGTCGAATGAAAACATCGTCTCGTGATTACATCAAATATGGGCATTTTAGACTGCAATTTGCCTTTGCTTTAGTGCACCTGGCATATTGGCTTGGAGTGGATTCTGAAAAATTGCGATTAAAATTGAAAAACTATTTAAAAAATGGAAGAGTATAAAAAGCTGGAACAGGCAGTTTATTTTCTTAAAAATCAGGGTATTAAATCGCCGGAAATCGGTATTGTATTGGGTACAGGTTTAGGGAAATTGACAGATTTAATTGAAATTGAAAAGACAATTGATTATCGTGAAATCCCCAATTTTCCATTAAGCACAGTTGAATTCCATTCTGGAAAATTGATCTATGGAACGCTAGGAGACAAAAAGGTACTGGCAATGCAAGGTAGGTTTCATATGTATGAAGGTTACTCTGCTAGCGAGGTAGTATTTCCTATTCGAGTTCTGAAAATGCTTGGCGTAAAATTTATGGTATTGACAAATGCAGCAGGCGGGATAAACTTATCTTATGAAAAAGGGCAGCTAATTTTAATTGATGATCATATTAATCTTCTGCCGGATAACCCTCTAATTGGACGAAATATTGATAAGCTTGGTGTTCGTTTTCCGGATATGAGTGCCCCATATAGCAATAGTGGGAATGAACTACTAATGGCAGTAGCAGAAGCATTCGATTATAATCTTCAAAATGGAGTTTACGCAGCAGTTATCGGTCCCAATTTAGAAACTAGGGCAGAATATAGGTTTTTAAAAACTATTGGAGCAGACTTGGTGGGAATGAGCACAGTTCCTGAAGTAATTGCAGCAAATCACATGAATTTACCTTGCGTTGCAATTTCAATTGTTACTGATTTATGCGATCCTGATAATTTGGAGGAAGCTAACATTGGGGACATAATCGCCAATGCAGGCATTGGTGAGAAAATACTTATTAAACTTATACCCAGCTTCCTTCAGAAATTGAAAGTTTAAACCTTCTCATCTTCCTCTTTTCGCTTTGCTGTACCAATAAGTTTGCCCTTAATTACTTCCTCAATAGGGAATAGGATGATACCCAGCATTGCGTTCAATCCAACTTTAATGAAGGCAATACTACCAATCTCATCTTCTACGTTATCCTCGACATAATTCACACCATACTCAAATACAATAATTATTGCAATGGTAGCCAATATAGTTGCTGTACGCGAACCTCCTGTTTTTCTGCCAAAAAAGACGGCTAGAAAAAGCATTGCTCCAATTAATACAATTTGAAAAAGGTAGAACCAGTAACTTTCATACCATGGTACCTCTATCTTAAATGGATAAACCGATATAACACTTTCTGTATTGTCGGAGTTAACAGCTTTGACTTGAAATTGATATTTTTTTGCCTTAAGGTTAGTAAAAGGAGCATTTCTGACCTTTGTTTCTTTCCAGTCTTCGTTTTTATGGCCTATTAACCGATATTCATATTTCAATTTACTCGGCATGTTCAGAGCAATTCCAGTAAAGTTGAATGTTAAGTTATTGTCTTGAGCTAGAAATTCACTATTGAAAGGGAAGTCGGTTAATTCATTATTAACTTCCAAATCGTTCAGATATACAATAGGTTTTACATCATTGTGATAATGCACATTAGGATTATACTTAACGGCTCCAAGAATAGTCCCAAACCAAATATTTCCATTTTTATCTAAGCAAGTTGAATTTGGATTCACTTGAACTCCTAAAAACCCTTCAGCTTTTCCGTAATGCTCAAAAGTTGAATCATAAGTATTGAATTTTTCAATTCCATATGTAGTACCAAACCATATATGATCACTGGTATCAGCAATGATAGAGTAGGGTGTTTCAGACTTCATACCATGCGTTTTATTGTAATTGTGGAATGTTTTCCCATCATATTTATACAAACCACCGGTATAACAACCTAACCAAATATTTCCTTTTGAATCTGGAGCAAGAGATAATACCAGTTGGTGATTGAGCCCGTCTGATTCATCATAGATTCTGAATTTTTCATTTTTATAACTAGAAAGTTTACCGCCCAATACCGCAAACCACATAGTTCCGTCTGTTCCTTTAATTATTTTATAAATATTGTTTCCTCCAAGACCATCTTCCTCAGTAAAAACGGACATTTTATGCGTTTTTTTATTAATTCTAGCAGCACCGCTTCTTGTTCCTAACCAGATATTTCCCTCGTTATCTTCACAAATGCTATATATGACATCATGGATATGAGCTTCGATATTTATCTTTTCGTATTTACCTCTTAACGTTCGTTTGAATAACATTCCATCTGCAGTTGCCATCCATACAGTACCTAAACTGTCGTAATATACTGCCATTACTGGTGCAGCAGAAAGTCCTTTTATATCGTATTTACCAACGCTTAATGAATCATTATTTATATTGTCTGCATTCATTAATTGTGAAACACCTTGGTTCGTGCCTAACCAAATATTACCTTTATCATCTGGTGTAATAGACCAAATGAAATTGCTGCTAATACCTAAGCTTTCATCGTAGAGTGTAAAGTAATCAGAGATATATTGGTTTAATCCTACATCTGTGCCAATCCAAACGGTTTTTTCGCGATCAACGAAAATGGCTTTGACATCGTAAAAACTTAGCCCTTGAGCAACAGAGTAATGTCTGAAACGATATTTCCCATCAACTTTTAATCCTTTTATAGCGCCGTGGCTTGAGGTTCCAATCCAAATATTACCATGTGGATCAACCTCTAGCGAGGTGATATCATTTGCATTTAATTCGGTAGACTCATCTAACACATTCACAGTTACACCAGCATCTCCATTTAAAAAACTTCCAATGCTATTCATATTTATGTAATTAGCACCTTTCTTAGTGCCAATCCACATTTCATTTTTATATTCTATAATATCCGAAATTTGATCGTTCGATAAGCCATTACTCGTGTTGAAATGTTTTGCGGTTGAACTCGTATCTTTAAAAAACGTTTTCAAATCAAGGACAAATATCCCAACATTTTCAGTGCCAATCCACATTCTTTCACTTCCATCTAAATGTAAACTAGTTATTAATCTAGACCCATCAATTGATGACGCAAATTCATAGCGTTGTACTTTTTGGGTTTCTGTATCGTAAACAAAAAGTCCTGAGCCATTGGTAGAAAATATTATTTTTTTGTTTAAAGTATCTTCAACGAAATCCGTTACTTCTTGGTAGGAGTTGAATCTTTCTATATGAATGCTTTCAAATAATTTAGTTACTGCATCATACCTTGTAATGCTTCCGCCCCAATGCCCAAAATACACATCACCATTGGATGCTTTAAAAGATGCGGTTACCCATTCTTCAGCTACAGAATCATTGATACTATAAGCCGTAAATTCAATTCCATTCCAAGAAGCCAATCCCGAAACAGTTCCAACCCATAAATTCCCTTCATTATCTTGAGTAATTGTGTTTACTTGACTCTGAGGTAGGCCGTGTTCAACCCCATACTGCATAAAATTTACTACCTGTCCAAATAATTGAACAGAAACTAAAGTGAAAATAAGAGCGAATGCGGCTTGAAGAGTGTTTTTGAGTAGCATTAAATTAACCTAGAATTTAAGCATGTAAAGCTAAAATAAAATTTAAGATGGAGACCTTGCAAGAACCGTTGGTTTTTTATGTCCTAATGGTATTTTTTTTCACCCGCTTTTATCTTAACATTCAATCGATTTTCAACTGGAGGTATTGGGCATGAATATTTTTTATCATATGCGCAGTAGGGGTTGTAAGCTAGATTAAAGTCAACTACTATAGCACCATTATCTGGAATATAAAGATTAAGATAACGACCTGATTTATACGTTTCAACGCCATTTGTCAAGTCATTGAAGGGAACAAACAAGCTAGAGTCAGTCGAATTTTGAGCTCTGTAAGCTTTTAATGTGAGCAGTGACTTTTCAAGGGTAAAGGTCACATTTGCAGTATGAATATAAACAGGTTTACGATCTGTGTTTGTTGCGAATTCTACAATACTGCCATTAAATATACTTTCATAATTAGCATTGAAAACATAGGTGCTATCTTGATTAAAATAATTCAGACTAATAAAATTTTTTCTTTCTGACTTTTCTATTGGAGAATCTTCAGATAGCATGAATTCTTGCTGTTCTTTCTGGTGCTTTTGAAATGGAGTAAGGTCCTTTTTTTGATCAGCAGAACAACTACAAATAACAAGGCTAAAACAGATTGCGATATGGATGGAGAGACTCAAAATCTTGCAGCTAATTTAATGTTTAGTCGTCTATTGGTTAGGAAGTTAGGCACACCGTAAATTCTATCACTAATATCTCTTACCCATAAATATGAAATGGTATTATTTATTCCAAACATGTTAAACACTTCAACTGAAACCCAAGCCCTATCCATATATCTGAAAATTCCTGCTTTTTTTCTTTCTCTATCTGGTTTTACGATATCATAGGAAAAGCCAACATCAACTCTGCGGTATGGAGGCATGCGCAATGTGTCTTGGTAGCGATTAAATGAAGGCGGGCCAAATGGCAAACCTGTGGCAAAAATGAAGTTAAGGTTCACTTTTAAATCCGGAATTTTTGGCACATAATCTTGGAAGAATATCCCAAACCTAAAACGCTGATCGGTTGGACGTGGAATGAAATCTGGAAAGAATTGTGTGCTGTCTATCGCAGTCTGATCAAATGTATATCCTGGAATAATCAATTCTCCTTCTTGATTATAGCGCTCCCAATAGGAGTCATTTTTTAAGTTTTCTTCCGTTTTCATAACGCCTAACGTTATCCAGCTATCGATTCCTTTAACAAACTCTCCAAAAACTCGAACATCGACTCCACCCGCATATCCTTCAGATGAGTTTTCTGCATAATATCGAATTCTAACATTATCAATCTCGTATGGAATTAGGTCGTTGTATCTTTTGTAATATGCTTCGGTTGTAATTTTAAATTGTCGATCAAACATTTGAAAGTTATAGTCTGAGCCTACGACGTAATGAATACTTTCTTGCGCGCGAATGTTCGGATTGATTTCCCCATCAATGTTTCGCATTTCACGATAGAAGGGGGGTTGGTGGTAATAGCCCCAAGAAAGTCGAAATAACCAGTCTTGTTTCCAATTTGGCTTCAAAGCAATAGCTGCCCTTGGACTAATTACTGTTTGCTGATTAAAATCCCAATAATTTGCTCTTATTCCAGCAGTAAATGAAAGTTCATTGGAGTCTAAATCAAGGGTCTTTTTTGCCTGAAAATAGCCCATTAAACGTTGAGAAAAAACATCGTTATTTGACCGAACTGATCGCTTTAAATCAATACGCTCTCGAGGACTTTTTGGTACAGGATTTAAAGTGTCACCGTTCAAATAAATCCATTCAATATTATCATTTGATTGAGGCGAAGAATAGCCTGTAGAGTCTTGGAATTCCCACTCTTTTAATTCATCTTGAATTTGTTCAATTTGATACCTAACTCCCCAATCTAGTTGAGCAAAATTACCATAGTGCGTTCCTTTATGCTGCAAATTGGCAACGTTTGCTTCTAAATAGTTACGCGCATGATTTACAAAACCACCAACCCCACGATTGAATTTTACCTCCCCAAAGTTCTCACTGCCTAGATCCCGGTCCAACTCATCTAATCTATAGGCACCTTCAATATCAAAGGTTTCGCTTTCAACGGTCCTGAAAATTGAAGAAATAAATCGAAGTTTAGTTTTTTCAGTAGGAGTATACGTTGCACTTAATGCAGCGGTTCCAGTGGAGTAGGAGTCAACTTCTTGTCCATCAAAGAAAATACTGAGTTGTAATGCCTCATTTACATTTCCAAAATCTGTTTCACGAGATTGAGGTTTAAACAAATATTGATTTTGAGATACATTTAAGAGTAATCCAAATTCCAAAACGGTATTCACTTGATAAGTAAAGTAACCTTGGTAGTCAATAAATCGAGGTTGATACTCTGCCTGTGTCTGAAGACCCTGCAAAACATATTGATTGGTGCGGTAACGAACTCCATGAATTTGTGTAAACCGATAGTCTTTACGTGCATCCCCATAATGCGCTGTTGCTCCGAGTAAACTAATTGAAGCTGATCCCTCTGGCTTTGAAGGGCGCTTATATTGAATATCTAATACTGAAGACATTTTATCTCCATATTTAGCATCAAATCCTCCTGCTGAGAACAACACTCGGTCGACTAAATCTGGATTTATAAAACTCAAGCCTTCTTGTTGACCAGAACGCACTAAAAAAGGGCGATAAACTTCCATATCATTTACGTAAATCAAGTTTTCATCGAAGTTTCCACCTCTAACATTGTATGTACTACTCAATTCATTGTTTGATGCAACGCCAGGCATGGTAAACAATACGCTTTCAAAATTACCGGTAGGAGAAGGTAACCGTTCTAACGATTTTGGATCAATTTTAATTAACGTAGATGTCCGGTTACGTTCTTCTTCGACTGTAAAAACTTTTATTTCTTTAGCCCTTCTTTCCATTTTTATATCCACCGATTTTTCTTGACCAGGAGAGAGGTTCATTAAAAACTTTTGAGTTCCAAATCCAATAAATGAAAAAGCAAGAGTTACAGCGCTATCCGCCGGAATAGTGATTCTAAAACTGCCATCGTTTTTTGAGCTAATTCCTTCGGCAGTTCCAAGAATGGCTATACTAACAGCAGGCATGTCAATGCCATTATTATCAGTGATGCGTCCTTTTACAACCGCGGTTTTTTGAGCACTAAGGTTGTGCTGAAGGCAAACTACAAAAACAAGTAATAAAAAGAATAAATGCTTAAAGCTCATGGGCCAGCAAAAGTAGAATTATGCTTGTACAAAGCTCACGAACGACAAAGTGGTTAAGATATTGCTTTAAACCTTAAATAACCAATTGTTTGTATCGTTTTCTCGACCTCTTTTCAGGTTATTGAGGTAACTGGCCATCTTATTGCTGAATTCACGGCTTTCTATTGAAGGTAATTTATAATCTGTACCATCAATTCCTATTTCAGAAATATGTGCAATAGTAGCAGCTGTTCCAACACCAAAAGCTTCAGTTAATGTGCCGTTTTCAAGGCCGTTTTTAAGTTCAGCAACCATAACATCGCGTTCCTCAACCTCATATCCCCAATCCCTAGCAATTGTTAAAATACTATCTCTTGTTATTCCAGGGAGTATTGACGTTGAAGTTTTTGGAGTGATAATCTTTCCATTTAACACGAACATGGCGTTCATTGTTCCCGACTCTTCAATTCGAGCATGCGTTTTTGCATCAGTCCACAATAATTGATCGTAACCTGCTTCAAAACCTTCTCGCGCTGGTAATAATGATGCTGCGTAATTTCCACTTGTTTTAGCCGATCCTACTCCTCCTTCCATTGCTCGAGCGTAGTGTGTTTCTACTTTTACTCGTAATGGTTTTGAGTAATAAGCGCCTGATGGAGAAAGAATAACCATAAAGCGGTATTTACCTGATGGTTTTACGCCAAGAAACTCTTCAGTTCCAAACATGAACGGACGAATGTAAAGTGAACTTTCTTCTCCTTTTGGCATCCAATTGCGATCTAAATCGACAAGCGTTTTTATTGCACTAAGAAATATTTCTTCTGGCAATTCAGCCATACAAAGTCTTCTAGCAGAAGAGTTTAATCGAGCAGAATTAGCTTGAGGTCTAAATATGAGAATCTCTCCGTCGTCGGTAGCATGCGCTTTAAGGCCTTCAAAGATGGATTGTCCATAATGTATAAAGCTGGTGGCAGGACTCATTTCTATATTTTGAAATGGTTTGATTTCTAATTTTGTCCATTGTCCGTTTTCGTAATCGGCAACAAACATGTGGTCGGTAAAGATTTTCCCAAATTGCAATTCTAATCCTTCGGCATTATCCAGTTTAGATGTTGCAACTCGCGTAATTTTTATATCAATTTTTTCACTAATCATCTAGATTATTTTTCGGACTGCAAAAGTAACACATTTAAAAGCCAAGAAAAAAGCTAAAAAATGACATCAATAACGCTTTAAATCTTCTAAAGGCGCCCAACCTTCATTTCCATCAGGTAAACTAATTCTTACCCAATTGTTTAGCTCCTCTAAAACGTTAACTGAAGTACCTTCATGCACTATAAATAAATCAGAGGAAGACTGCTTTGGTTCCGATTTTACAGAAAGTGAACCGGTAAAAACAATAGCTTGATTTTTTGACTTCACATAATTTAAAGCGCTAAAACCAAGTGTTAAGGATAAAATCGTTGCAAGTAAAAAACCCATTGAAAGAAAAAATGACAATTTTTTTAATGAAACATTGGTGGATAGAAGATAAAATCCGATTAGAAGAATGAAAATACAAAAGGAAATTGTTCCAAAAATGCCCCAGCCATCTATAGTTAGTAGGTTGCGAATAAATGACCATGATTTAGCTAGAATAGGAGTGGGGACATCTTTAATTCTGTCTGGAATTTGATCTTTAGCCATTTCCAAATTGAAGCTAATGTCCTTATCGAATGGAGCTAACTTCTGTGCTTTTTCTAAGTAGTAAATACTTGGAGCGAGCTCATTCACCTTAAAATAAGAATTACCCAAATTATAGAATAAATTGGCTGAAGAAATGTTGGCGTTAACGACTTGAGAATACAGAGTTATTGCACTATCATAATTGCCAGCTGTATATTGTTCGTTGCCTTGAATTGCTAAATCGTAATAGTATTTGTGCTCACTTTCAGCCGCTGCAGAGTGTTGAGTGAAAAATATGGTTAAGAAAAGAAGTAGAACTAGTTGCTTTTTCATTTCGAACCTCCTTCAATTGTTTCGATTAATTCTTGCACTTGCTCAAATACTTGCCGTTCACTCATTTCAGAAACAGGAGCATATCTCGCCATTTCACAGGCATTAAGAATGGAAATTAAATCTTTAATTTTTTCATCACTCACCTCAATATTTTTAAGCTCAAGTTCAATTCGCTCTTTTTTTAATTCAGCAACTGGAATATTAAATTTATTAGATAGAAATCCATATACCGATCGGAAGACCTCCTCGTAAAACTTTGTGCTTTCCTTTTTCTCCAAGTGAACTTCGGCAGCCTTAAGATGTTTTACAGCTAATTTTTTGGCTCTTCGCTTTTTCATTCCAACTAAATCTTTTTGTAATGCTAATATTCGTTTTCTAACTAAAAGCAATAGCGATAAAACCAAGAATGGCAAAGTCATTAATATCCAAAAAAGAACAGACCCTAAGTAGAAGCTATTAGTTTCCTTGAGGTTAAAACCATTCGGTTTTATAAATCGAATATCGGAACCAATTAACGCAACATCTTTTTTGCTTACTAACCGATTGCCACCACCACTTGACACTGCGGGTTCATTTTCCCCTCTAAGCACCTTGATTTGGTATTCAGGCGTAGAAGAACTGATGTATTTCTTTTTGATAGGGTCGAAGTACGAAAAAGAGTACGAGGGTATGGTAAATTCGCCTGAGTGACGAGGAATAATTAGGTACTCAAAGGTCTTACTACCTTCGACACCGCCTATTGTAGTGTTGATTTTTGTGTTCTCTTTTGGGTCGTATACTTCAAAGTCAGGTGGGAATTCGATCTTAGGATCTTTCAGTAATTTCACATTACCTTTTCCCTTTAAAACAATCTTTAAATTAATGGCTTCATTGGTTTTTACTTCTTGTTTGTCAATGCTTGAGTTTACACTAAACACTCCTACAGCGCCATTAAAATCAGCTGGCTTCCCATTATTAGGTAACTTTTCAACGATTATCTTAGCTGAATTACTTACTGCTTTGTGACGAACATCTTTATACGACCCAAAAAACTGATCAAAGACAGAACGCGAACGTCGACTATCTTGGATTCTTAACACTAAATCCATGGATAGCGGTTCCAAAACGATTTCACCTGCACGCTGCGGTGAAAGAACAACTTGCTTGATAATGGCAGTATTAAATTGAACACCATTTACAATTTCAGGTTTTAAATTTCCTTGCCCGGTTTGGTCAATATCTTGACTATAAAACCCATTAAAAGAGGGGAGTCGGTCTATTGCATTATCAACGATGCTTAATCGAGTATAAATTTTATAGGTGGCAGTAATTTGTTCTCCTATATAGCTGCTTCTTTTGTTAACCAATAGTTTTATAAATACGTTGTCACCTATTTCATTTCCAGGTTGCTTATTCTGAGCGGCTTCTTTTTGCTTAGCTTGCTGCGCTCCCCCCTTTACTACTGTGATGGTAACTGAATTCGAGTTAATGTTTTTTCCGTTGATTTGAGCAGTTGCCCCAGCAATGGTAAATTTCCCAGTTTTTGCTGGTCGTAAAACATAACTAACCGAACTGCTATTGGTAACTGTTCCATTAATTATACTGGTACTTTGCGATTGGTTCGGACCACTTAACACTCTAAAATCATTAAAAGCTGGAGGTACAAATGTTCCTGCTTGTCCTTCTATAGTGTAGGTGATTTTAAAATGTTCACCAACGCCAACTTGATTGCGATTTACTGTGCATGACATACTTTGACTAAAAGCTTGCACGGCAGTCGACAAAATAATCGATATGAGAAGGAGTGAGCGCATTTCTAGCTTACCAGTCTTTTTCGATATTTCTGCTTTTCACTTTCACCTTTTTCTTTTTCAAGTCCTCTTGGGTTTCTTTTTCTTCGTCTTCTAACATTTGAAGTAATCGCTCGGCGTCTTCCTTCGACATTTCATTTTCCTCTGGTTCTCCTTCAGGCTGCTCTTTTTCTTCTTCGTCTTTATCACCATCTTTATTCTCGTCAGAAGGTTTTTCTTCATCGTTGTTATCCTTGTTTTCGTCTTTTGGTTGGTCTTGCTGGTCTTGTTTTTCTTGTTCTTCTTTATCTTTTTTGTCTTCGTTTTCCTGATCTTGCTGTTTATCTTGTTTTTGCTGTTCTTGCTCTGGGTTTTGCTTTAACTGATTTTGCGCAAAGGCCAGGTTGTACCTCGTCTCATGGTCATCAGGATTAATCCTTAACGAGTTTTTGTAGGCTTCAATGGCTTCCTTTAATTTTTGATTTTGCAAGTAGGCATTTCCTAGATTGTGGTATGCTTTAGCTTGAGTGTCTTTGTTTTCAGAGGTTTTAGCGATTCTTCTGAACTCCCGCAAAGCCTCGTCCATTTTTTCTTGGCGGTAATAAGTGTTGGCGGTATTGAATTCAGCTGGCGCATAATTGGGGTCTAAAGCTAACGCGCTGCTGTAACTTTTAAGCGCTGCTTCATAATCTTTTTGCTCGTAGGAATCATTGCCATTTGAAAGTTCAAATTTGGCAGATTGCGCCACACATAAATTCACTCCCAGTAATAAAACTATAGAAGCGACTAAACCAGTAATTTTTAGAATAAGCGCATTCATACCTTTGATTTTGCTTCGAACAAATTAAGATTACTAATGAGCCTGTTTTTTCTTTCGCTCACAAAAAACTCTAAAATCAAAAACAAGAGTCCTAAACCAACAAAGTATTGAAAACGATCTTCATAGTCTGTGAATAATTGAGTTCCAATTTCAGCTTTGTCTAATTGTTCTAATTCATCTAAAATTTGATTTAAGCCAGCATCGGAATTGGTGGCTCGTATATAAAACCCATTGCCTTCAGCAGCTAGCTCCTTGAGCATACTTTCATTAAGCATGGTAACGACGCTGTTTCCCTCTTTGTCCTTTCGGTAACCCATTTTTCTTCCGTTTTGATACAGCGGGATAGGAACACCATTTGTCGTTGCCATACCTACGGTATATATCTGTATACCATTTTCAGCAGCTACATTAGCTTCTTCAACAGCATCTTCCTCATGGTTTTCACCATCTGTTATAATGATAATCGCCTTACCAGCTGCGCTTTGTTCATCAAAGGATTTTACACATCGTTTTATGGCAGCTCCTATATTCGTTCCTTGAGTTGGAACGATATCGGTAGAAACGGTTCTCAAAAATAATTTGGCTGCAGAAAGGTCGGAGGTTAAAGGCAACTGCGTATATGCTTCTCCTGCAAAAACTACAATTCCAATTCTATCGGAATGCAAGCGTTCCACAAGTTTAGAAATAGCGCGTTTAGATTTTTCTAAACGATTTGGTTTTAAATCTTCGGCTAACATACTGTTGCTCAAGTCTAGTGCAATCATTATGTCAATACCCTCGCGTTTTACTTCTTCTAGCTTAGAGCCAATTTGTGGGTTTGCCAATCCTATTATGAAACAGGTAAAAGCTAAACTCATAAGAATTGTTTTAACCAGCAGCTTATATGTTGCCTTCATAGGAATATTATCCGCTATCAATGCGATATCTGAAAATTCACTTAGCTTTTTTAATCGCCAGTTACGGTATAGGAAATACAACACCCACAATATTGGTAGGGCGAATAGGGCGTATAATATTTCTGGATGTTCTATTCTATACATGACTATACAATTGCTCTAAACCAAGTATTTCTCAATATATATTCAAATCCTAACAAAACGATTCCGGCTAACAACCAAGGGAAAAATTCTTCTGTTTTATTTTTGTATTCCGTTACTTCAATTTTTGACTTTTCGAGTTTGTCAATTTCTAAGTAAATTTCCTTTAGTTTTTCATTATCAGTTGCTCTAAAGTATTTTCCATCGGTGGTTTTGGCTATTTGTTGCAGAGTTGCTTCATCAATTTTAACTTCCATTTGCTGGTATTGAATACCAAAAGGCGTTTGCATTGGATACGGAGCCATTCCGCTGGTTCCAACGCCAACGGTATAAACGCGAATTCCAAATGTTTTAGCAATATCTGCTGCAGTTAAAGGAGGAATTGCACCTGTGGTATTTGAACCATCAGTAAGCAGAATTACTACTTTACTTTTTGCTTCTGAATTTTTTAGTCGATTTACAGCATTTGCCAACCCCATACCAATGGCAGTGCCATCTTCAATCATACCATGCTTTATCTCCAGAAATAGATTTTTAAGAACATCGTGATCTGTTGTAAGCGGACATTGGGTAAAGCTTTCACCCGCATATACCACAAGTCCAATTCTGTCAGTAGGTCGTTTCATAATAAAATCTACTGCGACATTTTTAGAAGCTTCTAATCGATTTGGCTTTAGATCTTCAGCCAACATACTACCGGATATATCCAATGCAACCACAATATCGATCCCCTCAGTATTTATATCTTGCCAAGAAGATGAACTTTGTGGCCTTGCCATTGCTATTAAAATTAGCGCAATTGCTAGCATTCTAAGTCCTATTAATCCTTGGTATATATAGGTTTTAAATGAAGGTTTGTTTGTTGAAAATAGGGCAGTTGAAGGTAGTTTAATACTTGCTCTGTTTGAATTAAAGCGATAAATATAAAATGCCAACATTGCCGGAATAACCAATAAGGCCCACAGCCATTCTTTATTCATAAATTCTATTCCCTGAAGCATTATGAATTTGAATTTTGACTGGGTTCAACGCTAATTTTTTTTGTTTCTTCAACCAAGTTGTATGCATCTCTTAATACTTGTTCATTTTCTGCGGCAAGAGGAGATTCTTTGGCATACTTGACCAAATCAGTGAGCATAAGTAACTTTCTCAACACTCTTTTTTGGTTTTCCGTAAGTTCTGAAAGTCTCAGGTAATACATGATTTCTTCAGTGGTTTGTTCTTTAGCCGAGAACTTAAATCGATTCTCAATGTAATCCCTAGTAATTTCTGACAATTTCACGTGATACATTTTAATTTGGTTGTTTTGCCAAAGCTGCTCACTTTCTAAGGCTTTTAGCTTGCCAAATGCAATGATATGAGCAGGGGTTTCTGGCTTGAGTTCTATAATTGGTTCTGGCTCTTTCTTAAAACGATTGTAAATGTAAAAAGCAAGTGCCGTGAGTATAATTGCCAATAAAGCCCAAGCTGAATAGGTCCAGTAAGCATCGAAGTAGTCTTGCCAAGTAAGTGGGTCCGTTTGTATTGTTTTAATATCGGCAATGGCATTTGTGGTGTCTAAGGCCACAGTTGCAACACCAATCAAAAAAGGTTGAGAGGCAAAAGTATCGTTGTTGATCATCGCGGGAATAGGTGGTATGGCGTAATACCCTGAATCCCAACTTGTGATTTTTAGTTTTTTCGTGAATTTGAAAAAGTCATTTACGGCGGCTGTGTCCCATTCAGTTTGATTCACAATTTCTACTTTACTCGCAACCGAGTCTAGCATAATTGGAAATCGAACAATGTCTTTATCCTTAGCAGTAATTGAAACTGTAAGTTCAATCTGCTGGCCTATCAGAATTATGTTCGTGTCGGGAGAAGCTGAAATACCGACTTCTTGAGCGTTGGAGGTGAAAAATAGAAATCCAACCAATATTGATATGAACCACTTTTTAATCATCTTCTACTTTCACGCTTTTTAAATAGACTCATTAATGGACGCACGTAGTTGTCTTGAGTTGAAATATCTGCATAGTCAACACCTGCTTTTTTAAACTGGCTAAAGAGTTCCTCTTTTTGCTTTTTCGAGTTTATTTTGTATTCATCGCGAACAGACTTACTAGAGGTATCTATTAAATCTGTAGCTCCTGATTCGGCATCGTAAAATGGAACGAGCCCAATGTTGGGTAATTCTTCTTGAAGTCTGTCAAAAATTCGTAACCCAATTAGGTCGTGCTTTTTGTTAGCGATTTTTAGGGCGCTTTCGTAATCCTTTTCGTCAATAAAATCAGAAAGTAAAAAGGCAGTACTTTTTTTCTTAATCGCATTTGTAAGGTATCTCAGCGCTTCACCGATATCTGTTCCTTGGGTTTTTGGCTCAAAAGAAATTAACTCTCTAATAATTCTTAGAATATGAGCCTTCCCTTTTTTTGGCGGAATGAACTTTTCTACTTCATTTCCGAAGAAGATAACTCCAATTTTATCATTGTTTTGAATAGCTGAGAAGGAAAGTACTGCGCAAATTTCTGTTATCAATTCCTTTTTGAGTTGAACACGAGTTCCAAAGAATTCGGAAGCACTGGTATCGACAAGGAGCATAACTGTCATTTCTCGCTCTTCTTCAAATACCTTAACAAAAGGGCTATTAAATCGAGCAGTAACATTCCAGTCTATTTTTCGGATTTCATCTCCAGGATAATAGTCACGAACTTCATTAAAGGTCATACCAGAGCCCTTGAATGCCGAGTGGTATTCACCTGCAAAGAGCTGATTGGACAAGCCCCTTGTTTTAATCTCTATTTTACGTACTTTTTTTAGTAAATCTGAGGTATCCATTTTCAGCCTATGGAATTTCTACATGATTTAGAATCTCAGTAATAATGTCAACTGTAGTTACATTTTCAGCTTCAGCTTCGTAACTTAAACCAATTCTGTGACGCAAAACGTCTTTACAAACAGCACGAACATCTTCTGGAATTACATAACCCCTTCGTTTAATAAAAGCGTAGGCTTTAGCTGCTTTAGCTAAACTAATACTTGCCCTTGGAGATGCACCAAAATCGATAAGATTTGAAAAGTCGCTTAGTCCATATTCTTTTGGAGTTCGAGTAGCATAGACAATGTCTACAATGTACTGCTCGATCTTTTCATCAAGGTAAACTTCTTTTACAATCTCCTTAACTTTAACAACATCCGCAGGGCTGATTACGGGATTAATCTTAGGAAAACCCTGCTTAGAAATATTACTTCGAATAATTAGCTTTTCCTCTTCTTTCGTTGGGTAGTCCAAAACTACTTTTAGCATGAAACGGTCAACCTGCGCCTCTGGTAATGGATATGTTCCTTCTTGTTCTACTGGGTTTTGCGTGGCCATTACCAAGAAGGGCTTGGGTAAATCGAAAGTTGTTTCACCAATGGTAACCTGCTTTTCTTGCATCGCTTCCAGTAGAGCCGATTGAACCTTTGCAGGTGCACGGTTAATTTCATCTGCTAAAACGAAGTTGGCGAATATTGGCCCTTTTTTAATACTAAACTCTTCTTTCTTCTGGCTGTAAATCATAGTACCCACAACATCTGCTGGCAGCAGGTCAGGGGTAAATTGAATTCGACTAAAATCTGCACTTACCGCTTGTGAAAGCGTGGTGATTGCCAAGGTTTTTGCCAAACCAGGCACACCTTCTAACAGGATGTGGCCATCGCTCAACATTCCAATAAGTAAGGATTCTACCATATGGTGTTGACCAACAATTACTTTTCCCATCTCCAGGTTGAGTAACTCTACAAAGGCACTTTCCTTTTGTATTTTTTCATTCAACGCTCTAATGTCCGATGAACCAGTATCAGTTTGAGGAGTATTCGTTTCTAATTCCATTTTTTAATTGATGTAGTTATAAACACGTTGTTTTGTCAACTACAAAACTCTAATAGTGACGAGGCATTCAGAAGGAATTACGTGTTAATTAAAGTTAAGCTTAAGGCTCTGCAAAATGCGCTAAAACGGCCTATTTTCGGTCTTCCTGCTGTTAAAAAAAACGAAAATGAAAAACGAAAAACTGAGTTTAGAAAAAACCATTAATTACGTCAAGCAATTTCACGAATCATTTAAGGTTCCTTTTGAGGACAAACCGATCGCTAATATTGCACCCGAGTTGATAGAACTAAGACACAAACTCATGCAAGAAGAAAACGAAGAATACCTTGAAGCAGCGCAAGAAGGGGATTTAGTGGAAGTAGCTGATGCTTTGGGTGACATGCTTTACATTTTATGCGGAACAATCATTTCTCACGGTATGCAACACAAAATAGAAGAAGTTTTTGAAGAAATTCAGCGCAGCAATATGAGCAAATTGGATGCCGACGGAAACCCAATCTATCGAGAAGATGGAAAGGTAATGAAAAGCGATCAGTATTTTAAGCCGAATATTGAGGCGATATTGAAAAGCTGATATTTTGTCATTTTGAGTGATCCCTAGGCTTCGGGATTGTATCGAGAATACAAAAACAGATACACTTTTTTGGAGCTAATCCAAGAGTTTTAATTCCATGTGTCTCAGGAATCCTCAAATTTCATTTTCTCAACTAAATCCTTGAAATATTCAGGACTCCATTTCGTGGTAATTATCAAACTACCTTAAACTTATTTTAATTTTAGAAGACTAATAAACCAAGGATTTACAAGCTTAAAAATAAAGCCCGCTCTCCGCTTGAGCGAGATTGGTTCATTTCTACTTCAATGTTATTCAAATGACTGGCATTAAGAATATTTTTAGTTAAAAGGCTACCTAGGTTCTTTGTTCTATTTCGAACGAGATACAATCTCGCACGAGCAGGTGTGAAGAACAAATAACGAAGGTTGCTTGAATACTCCTTAAAATCTTAAAGCGTTTTTGCATTCTTTTGGAGTCTTTATAGCTATCGGGAACGAAAGAATGAGCCAAGCCGGCTTGAGGCGAATAGAACTAGGAGACTCCTAATAAAGCTGGGAATGACGTTCGAGAAGTATATTTTACCAAACAATTACAATATCTTAAATCGCATTTTACCCACATAAACCCTACTTTTGCGGGCTGTTTTTAAACACAACTATGTATCGATTGCACGAGAAATATGAAGCGGTTATTGGATTAGAAATCCACATTCAATTGCTTACGAATAGTAAGGCCTATTCCAACGATTTGAACGAATATGGTGATGAGCCAAATTCGAATATCAGCGCAATTACCTTGGCCCACCCAGGAGTGCTTCCCAAGGTAAACGAAAAGCAATTGCAGTTTGCCGTTTTGTTGGGTTTGGCCTGTGAGTGCGATCTTCGAGAGGAAAACCAATACGCTAGAAAAAACTATTTCTATGCCGATATGCCAAAAGGCTATCAAATTACACAAGATGAAACTCCAATCTGTACCAATGGCTTTGTGCGATTAAAGGATGCAGATGGAAAGGAAAAGAAAGTTAGTTTGACCCGAATTCACATGGAGGAAGATAGTGGCAAAAGTATTCACGATCAAGATCCATTTAATACGCTTATTGACCTCAATCGTGCCGGAACGCCTTTACTAGAAATGGTAACGGAGCCCGATATTCGTTCGAGTGAAGAAGCTTACAATTTTGTTACCGAAGTTCGAAAATTAGTGCGTTACCTAGAGATTTGTGATGGCAATATGGAAGAGGGAAGTATGCGTTGCGATGCCAATATTTCTGTTCGTGAACGTGGTGCTGCTAAATACGGAACCAAGGTAGAGGTGAAGAATATGAACTCAATGCGTAACGTGCAACGTGCCATTGAGTATGAAATAGACCGACAGATTGAAGCCGTTGAAAATGGAGAGGAGATTTTTCATGAAACCAGAAGTTTTGATGCTGCAACAGGTTCTACCGCTGGAATGAGAAGTAAGGAAGATGCAAACGACTATCGTTATTTTCCAGAACCGGATTTATTGCCAATTTACTTAACGCAAGAAAAAATAGATGGAGTAAAAGAAATCATGCCTCCGCTTCCGCATGAGTTGTATAATAAATACACCAACGAATTGAAGTTGAGTGATTACGATGCTCAAATCCTTACGGACATTAAAGACGTGGCTTTGTACTACGAAAAGATGATTGCTTTATCGAGTAATTATAAGGTGTGTGCAAATTGGCTGATGGGCGAGGTAAAGGGCTATTTGAATGAAAAGGGATTGCACATTAGTGAGTTCCCAATTTCGGCAGAACGACTGGTTGGATTGATTCAGTTGATTGAAGAAGGAAAAGTTTCCAATTCTATAGCTGGACAAAAAGTATTTCCTGCATTACTTGAAAATGGAAATAAAACAGCTGCCCAAATTGCCGATGAACAAGGATTGGTTCAAGAGGATGATAGTGACGCATTAATGGGATATATTAAAGCGGCTATTGAAGCTTATCCAGAAAAGGCTGCTGATTACAAAGGTGGAAAGAAAGGATTACTTGGCTTGTTTATGGGTGAGGTAATGAAAAGAAGTGGGGGCAAAGCTGACCCTAAAAAAACAAATGCGCTCTTGCGTGAAGAATTAGAAAAGTAATGAAGAAGATAGTTGGTTTTATAGGGAGTTTATTAGCAGTAGCAATCATTTTTACGGGTTGTGATAAAGAAAAAGTAGTTAGTCCTTCAGGAACTTATATCGAAGGTTACATAGAGGGAATTCAAGGTGGTGAATTGATTTTAGTGCAGTCGCTAATGTCAAATAGTATTGAAACCGTCGATACGATTATACCTGACGCAGACGGAGGTTTTACAGTTGGACCTAATATCCCTAAAATTGGATTCTATAGAATCTTCATTAACAACAACAATTTTGTAAACCTGATTCTTGAACCAAACGACACTTTACTTTTTAGTGCGAATGTGGAAGATTTGGAAGGTAGTTATGTAATTGAAGGAAATGAGGAAGCTCAAAAGCTCAAGGAACTCAATGATATGCTGAATGCCTATGTAGACAAAATTGATTCATTGAATAATTTGGTTGGTATTGCAAAATCACAGCAATATTACAATGAAGTTGCTTTTTTAATGAGCGCTCAAGAAGAACTGCAAATGAATACGGGTAAAAAAATGCGTGCTTTTGTAGTGGGTAACTCTACTTATTTGGCAAGTTTATCTGCAGTCCAAAAATTAGATCCCGATGGTGATTTTGAGCTTTTTGTGAAAGTGAAGGATGATTTAGAGCCAAAAATTGGTGGAACGGAGTTGCATAAAGGCCTAAGTGACCAAATTGCAGTTTGGAAAAAGGCTCAAATTGGGTCTGAAATGCTGGACATTACATTGAATAATCCAGAAGGAGAGCCGATAAAATTATTCGAACAGTTAGGAGAAATAACTTTGGTAGATTTTTGGGCAAGCTGGTGTAGGCCATGCAGAGGCGAGAATCCAAACATTGTAAAAGCCTATGAGAAATACAAATCAAAAGGATTTACGGTAGTTGGAGTTTCTCTGGATGAAGATGCTGAATTGTGGAAGCGTGCCATTAAACAAGACAATCTTACTTGGACGCACATGAGCGATTTAAAACTGTGGAACTCTGCGGTAGTGGCGCAGTACAATATTAGTAGTGTACCGGCTAGTTTTTTAGTGGATAAGAATGGGAAAATTCTTGCTAAAAATTTACGTGGCGCAGCCTTGGACTTGAAGTTAATGCAATTGTTGGGGGAATAATTTTCCTTCTATGATTTTTGCGTTTTTTAGCCATTCAAAAAATAAAGACTTATGAACGCGTTTTTTACATCAATTTTTCTTTTAGTCACTTGTTTGGTTTATAGCCAACACGCCCACCATACCTTCCAAACCGAAGAAGGTAGAAGGTCTGACACCTTGGACGTTTTGCATTACGAAATTGCTTTGGATTTAACCGATTCTCTGTCAAAAGAACTAAAAGGTGTTACTGAAATTACGCTGCTATCCAAGCAAAATGGACTCTCGAAAGTGAATTTGGATTTACTGAATTTGACGGTAGATTCTCTTTGGCTAGACGGGTCCAAAACAAGCAATTGGACGCATAACGGTACTTTATTATCCATTACAACAGCACCTAAAAATATTGGCGATACCGTTCGAATAAAAGTTGCTTACCATGGATTGCCTTTTGGAGAAACTTGGGGTGGTTGGTACAATAATTCGAGTTACATATTTAACCTAGGAGTTGGCTTTCAATCCATTCCGCACAATCTAGGAAAAGTGTGGCATCCTTGCGTCGATAATTTTATTGAACGAGCAACTTACTCAGTTAGCTTAAAAACCTTTGGAAACTGGATTGGAGTTGGTTCTGGTGTTCTGTTAAACGTCGATACCGTGCAACAATCACCTCGGATTTTAAACAGAACATGGCAATTAAATCAAGAAATCCCTACCTATTTGTATGGAATAGCTGCCGGCCGATACATTCTCTTAAAAGATACTTTTCAAGGGCCATTGACTACAGTTGAATCTGATTTGTATGTGTTACCTAATCAGAAAAATAGTATGCTCAGCAAAACGCAACGCTTAGAAGATTGCTTTAAACTTTACGAAACTAAATTTGGCAAATACAGATGGGATAGAGTTGGTTTTAGCACCACATCGGTAGGCGCAATGGAGCATGCAACGAATGTCGCAATTCCTCCCGGAGCAACAGAGTCCACCATCATGCACGAACTTTCTCACCATTGGTGGGGCGATCTTATTACATGTGAATCGGATAGAGATATGTGGATTAACGAAGGAATGGCGGTTTTTTCAGAATATTTATTTGCCGAAGAAGCCTACAGTGCAGAAAAAGCGCGATCAGATATGCATGGAGATTTATTCACGGTTTTAAATACAGCTCATAAACAAGAGGACGGTTATCAGCCTATATCTGGAGTCCCCAGAGTGCATACCTATGGAACGCACACCTACAGAAAAGGCGCTTTAGTTGGCCATAATTTGAGGGTAAAATTAGGCGACCAAAAGGTATTTCCTGGATTTACGGAGTTTTTAGATTCCAATGAATTTTCAGCGGTAAATAGTTATGATTTTCGAGATGGAATGACAAAAGCGACTGGAGTTGACCTTACGGAATTTTTTGATGACTGGGTATTTAGCCCCGGTTTACCGTGTTATGTAATTGACTCTTTTAAAGTTTCAGCAAGTGCAGGTTTGTACACTGCTCATTTGACTGTAAGGCAATTAAGGGCGCATACAGATCACTTTTTTGGTAAAATCCCATTGGAAGTAAAATTCATGGATGCGCAATTCAATGAGCACTTCCAAACTATCGAAGTTGGGGGAGAGCTTACTGCTGTTAAGCTGCAAATACCAATTAATGCCACCTACGCCACACTCAATCCAAACTACAATTTGAATTATGCAATGACAGCAACCGACCAAGTTGTGCAAACAAACGGTCCATTAAATGGCCAAGGCTTGCTAATTAGTGCTCAAGTTTCAGCGCTTTCTGATTCAGCATATATTAGGGCGCAAACGTTTTGGACGGGACCAAATATTTCTCTCAGAAATGCGGTTGATTTAGGAGTAAGAGTTAACGGCAGTAGATATTGGAGAATTGATGGAGTAGGTGATGCAGACGTTATTTTTTCAGGAGTTTACAACGCAAAAAAAGGAGAAAGTGACTATGGATTACTAAAATCTAGTGAAGATAGTATTGTAGTCTTGTACCGCGAAAAGCCAGAAAAACCATGGGAAATTTATACAAAATCCGTTTTGACTATTGGCTTACTCACGGACTCTTTAGGTGGATTTAGAATAGAGGCTGGTGAACTTGGTGAGTATGCGCTAGCAGAATACGACCCTTCATTTAATAAGTCCTTATTTGATTTTATTGAGGATAAAAAACAAAAAACGGATTCCTACTTTGAAGTTTTTCCAAATCCAAGCAATGGATTAGTAAGGGTAAATACCCTTAATGGAATTAACGTTCATCTTACCATTTTGAATGCACATGGGGCAGAGGTATGGTTATCGAAAGATGAATCAAATTCAATTGAATTTGATGTTTCTAATTGGACAGCTGGAGTGTATTACATTTTAGGTTACGAAGAAAAAAAATCAAACTCTACAAAACCTATTGATTACAAACGACTTATAGTTGAGTAAATGCGAAAACTAGTCCTTCTTTTATTTTGTCCCTTTTTGGGAATAGCTCAGGATGGCTATGAAAGGCAGCCCGATATTGATGCTTTAAGCTACGCTATTGAGATTGAACTCAACGATTCCAATAACAGAATTACAGCAAAATCAGAAATAGAATTTGCAATGAAAGCTGGAATAAAAAGCTTTTTTTTAGATCTTAGCAATGAACGAGAAGGCAAGGGAATGCTGGTGCAAGGCGTGTTTTGGGGGGATGAAGCCCTCAATTTTACGCATCAAAATGACAGGCTAACAATTGAATGGAATCAACAAATTAGTCAAGATGGTTCAGTTCGGGTGACAGTTCTTTACGAAGGAGTGCCAGCCGATGGACTTATAATTTCAAAAAACAAACACGGAGATAGAACATTTTTTGGGGATAATTGGCCGAATCGAGCACGCAATTGGTTTCCTTGTGTCGACCACCCTTCGGATAAAGCAGCTGTAAAATTTACAGTTGTAGCGCCTTCTCATTATCAAGTAATCTCCAATGGTGAGCAAGTGCTTTTGGAAAAACTCGACAACGACTTTACACGAACTGTTTATTCGACAGCGCTTGTTTTACCGACAAAGGTCATGGTTATTGGAGTTGCCAAATTTTCGATCAGTAAATGTGAGAACAAAGGTGAATCTACTCCCTCTTCTGCATACGTATATCCGCAAGAGGAGGAAGATGGTTTTAATGATTACTGTTCTGCAGTGGATATTCTTACTTGGTTTGAAAATAAAATCGGTCCTTATCCTTATGAGAAATTAGCGCATGTTCAATCCAAAACGCGTTACGGAGGAATGGAGAACGCCGGTTGTATTTTCTACCATGAGAATAGTATTGACGGGACGCGGGGTTCTCGATATTTGTTTGCACATGAAATTGCGCATCAATGGTTTGGAAATTCAGCTTCAGAAAAAGACTGGCATCACGTTTGGCTGAGTGAGGGTTTTGCAACTTATTTAACAGAAGTGTACAAACAAGAATCGGCTGGTGAAATTGCTTTTAAAGAAGGAATGGAGCAAGCAAGGAGCAGAGTAGTAGGTTTTCAAAAAAAGTATCCAAACGCGTCGATAATTGATACCAATATTAGCAACCTCAATCAACTACTGAGTCCTATGACCTACCAAAAAGCAGCTTGGATGCTGCACATGCTTCGCAATATTGTCGGTGAGGATGCATTTTGGGCTGGAGTCAAGAGCTACTATAACAAGTACCAATTTGGGAACGCTTTAAGTAGTGATTTTCAAATGGAAATGGAAACTGCAAGTAACAGAGATTTGAGTAAGTTTTTTCAATCTTGGTTGTATCAACCTGGAATGGTTGATATTGAAGCTAACTATAAATATAACGAGAGGAATAAAAGCCTGAAGGTAATTCTGAAGCAAGCTAAAACTAATTGGTTTGTAATTCCTATTCTATTTAGTTGGAGCTCATCTGTTCCAGTTGTCATGGAATCTTACAAAATGAAAATTACGTTTGAGAATATTGAAAAGCCAGAAAGTGGTTGGCAATTTGATGCCAATGACGATATCCTAAAGTGGTAAAGTTGAGAGTATTCTTCTCTATTTTGAAAAACATACTGCAGAACTATACAATACCATTTTATTAACAGAAAATTGAACTTTTTTGCAACCTAAGTTGCGTTTTGAATGTCACTTTTATACAATCCTTAGACGTTTCATGTTAAATTAAAAATTAGATTATGACTACAAATAGAATAGGCTTAGACAGCCAAAGAAGTAAAGAACTTGCTAATTTATTGGGCGATTTACTTGCAAATTACTCTACATTTTATCAAAATGTTAGAGGGTATCACTGGAATATTAAAGGTGAGAAGTTTTTTGAGTTGCATTTAAAGTTTGAAGAACTATACAACGATTTGTTCTTGAAAATTGATGAAGTTGCAGAACGAATTTTGACTTTAGGTCACGCTCCAAACCATCAATTCAGTGAATACTTTAAACAGTCTGAAATAAGTGAAAGCAATGAAGTTTCAAATGGAATTAAATGTGTTGAAGACATTCTTAATGCATTTGAAGTGCTTTTGAAAAAACAACGACACATTTTAGATTTATCAGGTGAAATTAATGATGAAGGTACAAATGCTCAAATGAGTGATTACATTAGAGAACAAGAAAAACTGGTTTGGATGTATTCCGCTTTTTTGAACAGATAATATCCAAAATTAAAAGCAAAAAAAACCCCGATTGGTATACCAATCGGGGTTTTTTGTATCTAAAAGTATTATTACTCCTCTATAACTTCAAAGTTAATAGTGGTTTCAACACCTTTCTGGAATTTAACTTTCGCTTCGTAAGTTCCAACTTGTTTAATTGGTTCATTAACGATAGCAATGTTTTTGCGTTCAACTTCAAAACCTAGCGCTTTGATAGTATCGGCAACTTGAAGGTTAGTAACAGAACCAAATATCTTTCCGTTCTCGCCCACCTTAGCTCCAATCTTCACTGTAATTGCTGCTAATTTTTCAGCGGCTGCTTTAGCCTCTTCACGCACTTTCTCAATCTTATGAGATCGCTGTCTAAGATTTTCTTCACGAATTTTTTTAGCAGACACTGTCGCTAAAATTGCGTTACCCGAAGGAATTAAATAATTCCGACCATAACCTGATTTCACTGTCACTAAATCGTCAACTTCACCTAGTCCGTCAACGTTCTTTTTTAATATAATGTCCATGGTAATTGTCCTTCTGAATTATTAATTACTTAATTAAATCCCCTTTGTAAGGAAGAATAGCTAAATGACGAGCACGCTTTACAGCAGAAGCTACTTTTCTTTGGTATTTAAGAGATGTTCCAGTAATTCTTCTTGGAAGCAATTTCCCTTGATCGTTTACAAACTTTAGAAGAAAGTCTCCATCCTTGTAATCGATATATTTAATTCTGCTTTTTCTAAATCGGCAAAATTTTTCTTTTGTAATCTCAATGTTGATAGGTGTTAGATACCTAATATCTCCTTGTTGTGCCATTTTCTTTTTCTTTTTGGGTTAAAATTAAGCTTCAGCCTCCGCTTTTTTCGGAGATCCGTTGCCTCTATTTGGTCTGCTTTCAGCAAAAGCAATAGAATGCTTGTCCATTCTTACGGTCAAAAATCGCATGATTTTTTCGTCTCGTTTCATGTCCAATTCTAGCTTTGCAATTGCCTCACCTTCTAATTCATGCTCAAACAAATGGTAAAAACCAGTTGTTTTTTTCTGAATCGGATAAGCTAGCTTTCGCAATCCCCAATTGTCACTGTAAGTTATTTTTGCACCTAAGCCTTTTAAAGTGGCTTCATACTTTTTTACTGTTTCCTTTACCTGGTCATCAGATAAAACGGGAGTTAAAATGAAAACAGTTTCGTACCTATTAATCATAGTTTAAATGAATTTGTTTACTAATTAATTTCTGAATCCTAAAATTCAGCCGGCAAAAGTACTCATTTAAAGTAGGTTATACAAGGGTTTTTGGCTGAAAAATCGACCCTTCTAAACGGACCTTTTCAAGTAAATAATGTTGCACTTATTTTTAGCATTGCTCAAGATATAATACAGATTCGAAACTGAATAACTTGTTGACAAGTTAATACGCAATAAAATGAGGCTGCAAAAGACATTCGGTTAAATTTGTTTTCCGCTAATTGCTATGGAAGATTACATTGTTTCAGCTAGAAAGTACCGCCCTCAAACATTTGATGATGTTGTAGGACAAGCTTCTATTACCAGAACACTTGAAAATGCAATTAAGAATAACCACCTGGCACAAGCATTTTTATTTTGTGGCCCCAGAGGAGTAGGTAAAACTACTTGTGCTAGAATTTTAGCAAGGAATATTAATGAGGATTCCGATTCGGCAAAAGATGAGGATTTTGCATTCAATATTTTCGAGCTAGATGCTGCAAGTAATAATTCGGTTGACAATATTCGACACCTAATCGACCAGGTTAGAATCCCTCCACAAGTCGGAAAATACAAAGTGTTTATCATAGATGAGGTTCATATGCTATCATCTCAAGCTTTCAACGCTTTTCTAAAAACGTTAGAAGAACCGCCTTCGCATGTTATTTTTATTCTTGCTACGACTGAGAAACATAAAATATTACCTACAATTCTTTCCCGATGTCAAATTTTTGATTTCCGTAGAATCGAAATTCCAGATATTATTCTTCAACTGGAAATTGTAGCGAAAAATGAAAAAATAAAAGCGGATCACGATGCCTTACATATCGTCGCTCAAAAAGCAGATGGTGCAATGCGAGATGCGCTTTCAATTTTTGATCAACTCGTTAGTTTTTGCAGTAATACATTGACTTACAATGATGTGATTGAGAACCTAAACGTGCTCGATTACGATTATTATTTTAGAATTACTGAGGCAATGGCCGCCGCGGACATTGCCAATTCGCTGCTTATTTATGACGAGATTTTAGAAAAAGGATTCGATAGTCATCACTTTGTGAATGGCTTGGCCGATCATTTTAGAAATCTAATGGTGTGTAAAGACCCGCAAACAATAGAATTGCTGCAGGTAGGGAAAAGCACAAGTGATAAATACCGAGAGCAAAGTGCATTGCTAGAAGTTGATATTTTGCTCTACGCATTAAAAATCACATCTAAATGTGATGTTCAATTTAAGATGAGCCAGAACAAGCGACTCCTGGTTGAGCTATGCCTAATGCAACTGTGTTCTGTGAAAGAAGCGGTTGAAAAAAAAAAGGCCTAGCATATCTGATTCTTGAAGAAGAAGAGATTTTCGAAATTCTATTAAAACCAAACAAAATTTCTTTGAGTGCTGCTCCTAAAGGAGAACCCGCCGAAGAGGCTACTGTAAAGGCACAAAAAGTTCCAACAGAGAAAACACCCAACCCTCCCGTTCAAGAGCCAAAACCTGAAATCCTTAAGAAACGAATTAAGATTGATGCTGGATTTCAGTCAGGAATGGTTTCAATAAAGGGGTTTAAGAAAAAAACAGAACAAGAAGCAACCGAAAAAACAGAAGCCGAAGCATTACTTGGAAAACCCAAAACGGCGTTTACAGAAGAAGAGTTTCTTTTAGCTTGGAACAACTACATAGCTCAACTTAAAGAAACAGGGAAATCGAGCTTTGCAAGTACGATGGAAGTTGGAGCGCCAACCATTGAGGGTGAAAATGTGATTGTGGAAATAGAGAATACAGTCCAAGAAAACGAATTGAACACTGAGAAGACAGCATTGTTGGGATACTTAAGATCTACTCTGAACAACTATTCCATTCAATTGAAGTACAATAAGGTAGAAGTTAAGGAACAAACGAATTACTATACCAACCGCGATAGGTTTAATCGTTTGGCGGAATTAAACCCAACTTTGTTGGCGTTTAAAAAGCGATTTAATCTTGAAACCGATTATTAAATACTTGATTCAGAACATAATAGAGTATTGCTCCCTTTTTCCAGATAAAAATTATGTGTAATGTAAAAGCATAAAAAAGACCTTCCCAATACATTGGGAAGGCCTTTTAATTTCATTATGAAAAACGAGTATTAGCTTGCTTTCTTTCCAGCGCAACAACCAGCTCCAGCTGACTTACCTTCACAACCCTTTTTAGTTGCTTCAGATTTTTTGTCTTTTTTAGACTTCTTTTTGTCACCTTTCTTAGTAATAATTTCAGTTGAAGTAGTTGAATTTGTGCTAATCATTGCAGATACAGCTGTGTAGCTGAATAATGCTCCTGCCATTAAGGCTATTGTAAAATATTTTTTCATGTTGTTCTTTTTAATGTTACCTCAAATATAAGCTAGTTAACCTTCAATATTTTGTGACTTATATTACTTAAGGTTAAAAATAATAATTGAATCTCAATCAATAGCTAAGCTAGAACGCAAAATTTTACCTTTGTCAAATGTCTATTACGCTCATAATTATTGGTATCACGGCATTGGTGTCTATTAATTGCTTCAGCAACAGGTCGTTGTTTGATAAGTTGCTTTTTAATGCATATTCCGTATCTCACCAAAAGCAATGGTACCGAGTTTTTAGCCATGCTTTAGTGCATGGGGACTGGATGCATTTGGGGGTGAATATGGTTGTGTTATGGAGTTTTGGAACATCCGTAGAACGCTATTTTAATGCTAATTTTGGATTTAAAGGAACGATATTATTCATCATACTTTATATAGGAGGTGTTGCTTTTGCCACTGCTTCTGCCTTGTTGAAACACAAAGACAACTACTACTACAATTCAGTAGGTGCTTCTGGAGCTGTAGGAGCTGTGTTATTCGCTAGTGTTTTATTAAACCCCATGAGTTCAATTTATTTGTTTTTTATTCCAATAGGAATTCCAGCTTTTATTTTCGGCCCATTATACATTGCTTACGAGGTATATATGTCGAAACGTTCTAGCGATAACATAGCACATGATGCCCATTATTGGGGAGCTGTATTTGGTTTTATCTTACCCATCCTATTCGAGCCTAAATTATTTCTTGCTTTTATTAATCAGATTTTTTAGTGGTGAAGAAAGTGATTTTTTTAGATAGAGATGGTGTAATTAATGAGGAAAGAGGTGATTATACTTGGCGAATAGAAGACTTTAGGTTTACCGATAACTTATTCGAGGCATTAAGTCGGATAGCAGAGAAAGGATTTGAATTTGTAATTGTAACCAACCAAGGTGGAATTGCCAAAGGATTATATGGACATGAAGATGTTAAGCGCTTGAATGCTATTGTTTCGAAAGAATTTAAAAATCATAATTTAAATCTGTTAGATATCTATTATTCACCCTACCATTCTAGTATTTCCAAATCGTTGAGCAGAAAGCCGGATAGCTTAATGCTTGAAAAGGCAATCGATCAGTATACTATAGATGTTTCAAAAAGTTATATGATTGGAGACAGTGAAAGAGATATTTTAGCAGCCAAAAAAGTTGGAGTGAAAGGCATACTAAATAAAGCAAATACAAGCTTAACCACAATCGTAGATCAAATAAACTAGTGAAGCTGTTATTACATAACGGGAAATTGATTTCAGAAAGCACCTTTAACGGATTGAATAGGGGTTTGTACTATGGAGATGGTTTTTTTGAAACCTTTCGATACATGAACAATGCGCTTCATTTAATCGACATTCACCAAAAACGCATGAATATTGCTTTTACAGAGCTGGGTTTAACCAAGCCAGCTTCGCTAACTAAATCAGAATTAACCAAAAGCATAAAAAAGTTGGCCGCGGCAAATGAAATAGACAATGCCAAAGTGAGGTTAACCGTTTACAGAAAATGGGGAGGAACCTTTATTCCAAATACAGATGAATGCGATTGGGTTGCTGAGCTGAGTTCAATAGATAACGTTGACTTTGACTTGAACAGAAAGGGGTTATTGGTCGACATTTATAAAAAAGAGAAAAAGTGGAGCGTTTCGGCAAAATCGTTTAAATCTTTAAGCGCCTCTTTTTATGTGAATGCAGGAAGGTTTGCTCGCGAAAAGCGTGTTGATGAAGCATTTATTTTGAATGAAAAAGATGAAATTATAGAATCCCTCTATTCAAATATTTTCTATTTGAAGAACGATAAGTTGTATACCCCACCAATTGAGGGCGGAGGATTGCCAGGTGTCATGAGAGCCTATGTCATTCATGTACTTCAAAAGCATGGAGTACAGGTGTTTGAGAAAATACTTTTGGAAGAGGAGCTGCACGAGGTTGATGAATTATTCTTGACCAATTCGGTTCGAGGAATTCAGTGGGTTGGAGGTTATAAGAATAAGCGATTTTACAGCAGGCAAATCCGAGAGTACTCCAATTACCTCAATCGTACATTATCTAAAATGGCTGAGATTAAATAGAATTACTGAAGCCCCTAACCTGATAAAAAAATCCATTTAACCGACTAATTTTGCAGCCGCTTATGAAAACAAAAACGCTTAAGAAAAACAAGGTGAATGTAGTAACCTTGGGTTGCTCAAAAAATATTTTTGACTCAGAAGTAATGATGAGTCAATTAAAAGCCAATAAGTTTGATGTGCATCACGAAAGTAACGACGGAGAAGCATCAACCGTAATCATAAATACCTGCGGATTTATAGACAATGCAAAACAGGAATCCATTGATACTATTCTGGGCTGGGCTGATGCCAAAAAGAATGGGGAAGTTGATAAAGTAATGGTTACTGGTTGTTTGAGCGAGCGTTACAAAGATGAACTGGCTGGCGAAATTCCAGAGGTTGACGCATGGTTTGGTACACGAGAATTGCCTCGATTACTGAAGACTTTAAAAGCGGATTACAAGCACGAATTAGTTGGAGAACGTTTACTTACAACTCCAGTTCACTATGCTTATTTTAAAATAGCCGAAGGGTGTGACCGTCCTTGTGCGTTTTGCGCCATTCCTTTAATGAGAGGAAAGCACGTAAGTACCGACATGGATCAATTGGTGAATAATGCTAAAAATTTGGCAGCAAATGGAACCAAAGAATTGATTCTTATCGCTCAAGATTTAACCTATTACGGACTAGATATTTATAAGAAAAGAAACCTGTCTGAGCTTATGGCTCGTCTTGCTGAAATTGAAGGCATTGATTGGATTCGATTGCAATACGCTTATCCTTCTGGGTTTCCAATGGATATATTGGATGCCATGAATAAATACGATAACGTGTGTAAGTATTTGGATATGCCATTGCAGCATGCAAGTAGCAAAATGCTGAAGTCAATGAAGCGCGGAATAAATCGAGAAAAAACAGACGCATTGATAAAAAGTATTCGAGAAAAAGTTCCTGGAATTGCGTTAAGAACCACTTTAATCACTGGTTTCCCAGGGGAAACAGAAGAAGATTTTCAAGAAATGTTAGAATGGATAAAAGAAACTCGATTCGAACGTTTGGGTTGCTTTACTTATTCTCATGAAGAAAACACAAGCGCTCATGCCTTGGTAGATGACGTTCCTCAAGAGGTAAAGCAAGATAGAGCCAATCAAATTATGGCTTTACAAAGCGGTATTTCCATGGAACTGAACCAAGCTAAAATTGGTAAAACCTACAAAGTGCTTTTTGATAGAGTTGAAGGTGATTATTTTATTGGAAGAACACAATACGATTCTCCAGAAGTGGATAACGAGGTATTGGTGCACAATGAAGATGGTTTTGCTCGAATTGGTGACTATGCAAATGTTGAAGTAACTGATGCAGAGGAGTTTGATTTATTTGGAAAAATCGTTTAATAGAGTTTTTTTAAACTCCTAGATCAATCCGAATTTAGTTCAGAATCTCCTTCACAAAATCACGGTTCGACCTGCTGAAATAAATTCAGCATGACATCGCGAGAAGGTTTCCGGGTTAAAATCAAACAAACTCTAAAAACCGGTCAACATCTTCTTTTGTATTGTAAAAATGAACCCCTACGCGAATACTACCTTCTCGAAAAGTAACCACTATGTTGTTTTGTTTTAGAACTTCGAATTGTTCCGCTTCATAAGGCATACAGAAGTAGCCTGCACGACTTTTTGCCGAATAATCTCCAATAATCGTGGACTTTTTATGCTGTAACGCATCCAGTAGATATTGTAATAAATCTGAATTGTACTTTTCTATGGACTTTATTCCAAGTTGAGCTTTTTCTCTTATTGCATTGCGCATTGCTTCATAACCTGCAACATTGGGGTGTGAAGGTTGAAAAGATTTTATAGAAGGACGATATACTAAAGCACCTTCTTCAAATTCGTAAGAGCCGTAACCTCCAATTTTAGGCTCAAATTTGTGCAGAAAATCAGTCTTTACACACATCGATCCAGTGCCGAGGCCACCGTTTATCCATTTATAGTTACTCCAAATTAATGCATCTATCTTAGAGTTTTTGAAATTGATTTCAACGGCTCCTGCGCTTTGGGTAGCGTCTACTATTAAGTGAATTTTCTTGCTTGCGCATAGTTGTCCCAAGCGATCCAAATCAGCTTTATAACCGGTTCTATATTGAACATGACTAATGATAAGGAATTCAATATTTTCCTGCTCTATTTGGCGCTCAATTGCCTCATAGTCGAAGCTGAAATTATCTATTCCAGAAAAAGTATAGAGCTCAAACTCCTTTAATTGCAACGGAAGTAGGAGTGAGGGGTAATCGTTTTCGTACACCAATACTTTCTTTTTGCCAATAGATTCAATTAAAGCATTGTAGGCAAAGGAAAAACTGGGTACAAGCACGGTTTCAGAAACTTGTGCACCTACAAACGCGGAAACTTCTTTTCGAGCAGATTCCCATTCATTCATCATCCAGTTTTCTGCTGCTTTACTACCTTGATGCAAAAAGTCTGTATTAAACGATTGCATCGCTTTTAGAGTGGTATCAGAAATGAGACCACAAGCTGCTGTATTGAGATAGGTGCAGGCTTCTAGTGCGGGGTAGCTTTTCCTTTTTACATCCATTTTTTATAATTATGCTTCAAAGTAATTGTATTTAAAAGTATCGAAGCCCTAAGCCTTGATTAAATAAAAGTTAATCCGTGACAATTGTCACTAACTTAAATTCTGACTCCTATGTACATTTGTCCCAGAATTAAAAAAGAGAACTATGAAAGTAGAACAGATATATACAGGATGTTTAGCAGAAGCAGCATACTACATCGAATCCAATGGTGAAGCAGCCATAATTGATCCCTTGAGAGACCCACAACCTTACCTAGAAAAATTAAAAGAAAACAAGGTAGAGTTAAAGTACGTTTTTGAAACGCATTTTCACGCAGATTTTGTCTCTGGACACATTGATTTAGCAAAAGCAACGGGAGCAAAAATTATCTTTGGACCTACTGCTAAGCCTTCCTATGATATTATTGAAGCAATTGATGGGCAGGAGTTTAAGATAGGTAATGTAACGATTAGAGTATTGCATACTCCGGGGCATACACTTGAATCCACTACTTATTTGTTATTGGATGAAGAGGGTAATATGAACTCAATTTTCTCTGGAGACACTTTGTTTATTGGCGATGTTGGACGGCCAGATTTAGCGGTAAAATCAGATTTAACTCAAGAGGATTTGGCAGGAATGCTTTACGAATCTATACACACCAAAATTCTGCCGCTTCCAGATAATTTAATTGTATATCCTGGTCATGGCGCGGGCAGTGCTTGCGGCAAAAACTTGAGTACAGAAACTACCGATACTTTGGGAAACCAGAAAGCAACAAATTATGCGCTGGATGTGCAATTGTCTAAGGAAGATTTTATAAAAGAATTGACTACAGGTATTTTACCTCCTCCACAGTATTTTCCAAAGAATGCAATGATGAATAAAGAAGGCTACGAGGCGTTTTCAGTTGTAAAAGACAAAGGACTTAAGCCTTTTGACGCGAAAACTTTTCGTTCGGTAGCTGAAAGCACTGAAGCTTTAATTTTAGACACTAGAATTCAAAGCAACTTCTTGGAGGCACATATTCCAGGTTCTATTTTCATTGGAATTGATGGAAATTTTGCTCCTTGGGTTGGGGCATTAATTACTGACATTCATCAGCCCATATTAATAGTTGCAGATGAAGGCAGAATAGAAGAGGTTGTTACTCGTTTATCTAGAGTAGGTTACGATAATGCTATCGGTTATTTAGATGGTGGTTTGGAGTCTTGGAAGACTGAAGGACTAGAAACTGACTCAATGCCAAGTATTTCTAGCGAAGAATTCGAGAAAATCTACACTGCGGAGTTGGATGTTTTAGATGTAAGAAAGGCGAGCGAATTTGAGGCAGAACATTTAGAAACAGCTGAGAATATTCCTTTGGATTTTATCAATGGAAATATGGAGAAAATTGATGTCGACAAAAATTACTTTGCGCATTGCGCAGGCGGTTATCGTTCGGTAATATTTGGATCTATTCTAAAATCAAGAGGTTTACACAACGTAACAAATATTGAAGGGGGATACAATCAGCTAGTAGAGACGTCAATTCCAAAGACAAACTTTGTCTGTCCAACAACTCAAAAAAATAAATAAATTTAGATATGGTTAAGAACATTACACCTCAAGAGCTAGAAACAGTAGCTAAGGAGAATGAAAATGCAGTTTTAATTGATGTGCGTTCGCCAGAAGAATGTGCTGAAGGAATGGTTGATGGTGCGTTAAATATGAATTTATTCGATGCTAATTTTTTAGAGAAAATAGGTAAATTGGATAAATCGAAGGACTACTATATGATATGCAGAAGTGGTAGCCGGTCAAACAGTGCTGCTGGCGCAATGGATCAAATGGGTTTTGAGTCCGTTTACAATATGCTAGGTGGTATGATGGCTTGGGGCGGAGAAACCGTTTAGGCCGATTAGTAAAAGTAATTTTAAAAGCCCTTTCGTGAAAATGAAGGGGCTTTTTTTTGGTAGTGTTGTAGAATTATGTGGGAAATGTGAGGAATACACTCGCTAGCCGTCATTCTGAATTTATTTCAGAACCTTGTTATTCGCAGCTATTATTGAGATGCTGAAATAAATTCAGCATGACCCCACATCATTCTACAACACCGCGTTTTTTTATTCAGTTTTTGCGTGGTTTTCAGTTATTCTCGGACGGAGAACTGTATAGAATTAGAGCAACTTTTTTTGATTTTACTTGTTTCTTTTACAACGTTTTAGTTGGGGCGATTTTCGGTTTATTTTAACAATTTCCGCATAAGATACTTGCAGATTTTTTAATTGTAAAAATCACTAGGAAAGCTTCGTCAATGTTTTTTTACTATTCATCAGTTAATTCTAAGGAGTGGTGTAAATAAAGAATGAGTAAGCACTGCAGCTGTTAGTTTAGTTTTTTAATTTTAAGAGTCCTATGAAAAAAATATTCCTTATTGCAATTGGAGCAACTTTGTTTGCAGCTTGTTCAAACTCTGCTAACAAAGCAGAAAAATTAGGTGAGTCCGATAATAAGATGGAGCAACCGAAAGGTGCAGACAATGTGGTTTATAAGTGGGGTAGAATTGCTCTGGACGGGACTGCCTTCGACACAGAACGATTTAAGCCAAGACCAACAATTACCTCGAGATTTCTTGGATTGGTTATGACTTCAATGTTTGATACTTGGACGCGTTTCGATGAAAAGGCGAAACCAGCTATCGCCAAAGGAATTGAAAGGGTTCCCGAAGCAATGCGCACCTTAGAAAATAAACAAGAGGCAATTAGTTATGCTGCTTTTCGAGCAATGAATGAATACTACTTTTCTGATACTGCAATTTGGAAAGAGCGTATGGTTGAAATGGGATACGATCCCATGAATAAATCTTTGGATCCGTCGACCCCAGCTGGTTTAGGCAATTTGATTGCTAAAACCATTATAGAACAGCGTAAAACAGATGGAAGTAATCAATACGGCGAATTAACTGACGGTATGCCTTACAAGGACTATTCAGGATATGCCCCTATTAATTCAGCTGATGAAAATGTGGATATCAATCGCTGGCAACCCAAATATTTTAGCGATGGAAATGGTGGATCTTATGCTCCCGGCTGTTTAACACCATATTGGCAAAAAGTAAAACCCTTGTTGATTGATTCTGCGAGTCAATTTAGACCAGGACCTCCACCAGCCTTTGGCACTGAACAATTGAAAAAAGAGGTAGAAGAAGTTGTTGATTTACAAGCGAATTTGACGAATGAACAAAAAGCCTTAGTTGAGTTTATGCGAGATGGGCCAAAATCGGTTCAGCAAGGCGGTCACTGGTTGGTGTTTGCGCAAGAAGTTTCGATTAGAGATCAGCACACCTTAGATGAAGACGTGAAAATGTATTTTTTGGTAGAAAGTGTTGCTATGGATGGGTTTATCGCGAATTGGGATTCTAAAATGTTTTACGATTATGCACGTCCATATGCATTGGTGCATGAACAGTTTAAAGGAAAAACTATAGCCGGTTGGGCTGGAGAAGAAGCAGGTTGGAAAGAAGAAATACCAGGAGAGCAATGGAGACCTTATTCTCCGGCCATATTTTTATGTCCACCATTTCCGAGTTATGCTTCAGGGCATAGCACCATTAGCGGTGGTTGTGCTGAAGTGCTGCGACTGTATAAAGGGAGCGATGAATTTGGGTCAAGCGTTGATTTAGTACCTGGCATTATGACTGAACCTAATAATATTGGGGATACCGTCACGCTGAATTTTCCAACATTTACAAAAGCTGCTGAAATGGCTGGAATGTCAAGGGTTTTGGGCGGTTATCATATTCAGGCAGACAATATTGCTGGGTTGGAATTAGGAAGAGATGTAGCTCGGCACAACTTTGCTAAGTACAAAGCCTTACTCGGAGAGTAGTGCTTTCTGTTTGATGGTTTGAAAAAATTGAAAATCCTGCTTTTGCGGGATTTTTTTATAGACCTTACAGGAAATAATAGTTGTCTTTCTTAAAAATACGAAAACCAATAACCAATTAAGTTCGTAACTGTCTTTAATACAATAGTTGAAACATTTTTTTAGTTGAACTTTGCCCTGCATAAAATGAAAAATACCATGAAAGAACTCGTAACCCTATTTTCGATACTCGCTGTTTTTACCAATTGCTCCAACTCTCAGCAGCAATCAGCTGCAGCTGAAGTAGCACAGGTGTCGATTCCAAGCATCAATACCACTTGGACCGAGAAAGTTGTGAAAACTGACGCTGAATGGAAAAAAGACCTCAGTGCCGAGGAATACGAAGTAACCCAGCAAAAAGGAACCGAGCGGCCCTTCTCGCATCCTTACAACGATTACAAAAAGGAAGGTGTGTTTTTATGTGTGGCTTGTCAAAATCCTTTGTTTGCTTCTAGTACTAAATTTAAGTCAGGTACTGGTTGGCCTAGCTTTTACGATTTTTACTTCGACAAAAGTGTAGCGGTAGGCGCAGACAATTCGCATGGAATGTCTCGCGATGAAGTTGTCTGCGCGCGATGTGATGCGCATTTAGGCCACGTATTTAATGACGGACCAAAACCGACAGGATTGCGCTATTGCATTAATGGCGTTGCCTTGCAATTTAAACCGGCACAAGATTTACGTTCTGCCGTATTTGCTCAAGGTTGCTTTTGGTGTATTGAAGAAATATTTGAAGCTGTAAAAGGCGTTACCGAAGTTGTTTCGGGTTACGCTGGAGGGGAAGAGGAAAACCCTACTTATCGACAAGTGGGCAGCGGAAGTACTGGGCATGCAGAAGCAATTGAAGTTATCTATGATGCAAACTTAGTAAGCTACGAAGACTTGCTTAAGGTCTACTTTAATTCAGGAGATATTACTCAGGTCCATGGACAAGGAAACGATATAGGAAAACAATACCGATCCATTATTTTCTACAAAACCGATAAACAGCGTACTCTTTCAGAAGAATATATTGAACGATTAGGAGCAACTGAAGCATACAGCAAACCGATTGCAGTGGAACTAGAGCCGTTTACAAAATTCTACAAGGCCGAAAAATACCATCAAGACTATGTAAAGCGCAATCCAAACGAAAGTTACGTTGTTGCGGTGTCTATTCCACGGTACAAAAAAGCAATAAAGAAATTTCCCGAATTACTGAAGTAATTTTAATTCCGAATCTTTCTTTTCATGATAAAGGTGTAAAAGATATCGCCGCCTCTGCTTTGTCCGTAGGGTACAATGGCGTTAGATCCGTTTAGCAAGTAAAATCCTTGCTCATTCAGTTTTTCCAGCTCTTTAATAATTGGAGTTAGGTCGTTTTTTTTGTCGGCCTTTTCTTTGTCAAATTCCTTTTCTTCGGTAGGCATTGAACCAACAGTAGTGCTTATGTAATTTCTTTTTCCGTCTTGAATTACTGATATAATTGCATACTCTTCGGTGCGCATCGGTGCGTCAGGGGTGAAATTAGTAAATGCCATAAAGGTAAAAGCAATGGTGGCAAGGGTAGTGGAGATAATTAGTGTAAGTTTCATAAGTTCAATATTTCATTTTGTCCAAAATAACGATTTTAGAAATAAAAAGTAACTTTTGTCCTCTGAAAAAGTTAAAGATTATATTGCTAATATTAGTCGGCACTGCTGCACTTATTATATTTTCCTTTATGGCATTCAAACAATGGTCGTATGAAAAAATGACCCAAACAATTCTCTCAAACACGGTAGAACAAATTGAAGTATCGTCCGCTGATATCCAGAATTACCGATTGTTGGATGCGCGATCGATTGAGGAGTATGGAGTAAGTAAAATTCAAGGAGCAGAGCGCATAGATCCCGACACTAAAGAATTTGAACCAGAAATATTAAATTCAGAAAAACCTATTCTGGTGTACTGTTCTGTAGGACTGCGCAGCGAAAGAATTGGAGAACGGTTAAAGAAAATAAATCCAGCATTGAAGGTCTATAACTTGAAAGGAGGAATTTTTCAGTGGGTAAACGATGAGAAGCCCCTTTTAAACCAAAAGGGCGATTTATCCGATAGCATTCACACCTACAATACATCTTGGAGTATTTGGGTTTCCAAAGGCAAGAAGGTGAACTAGTGAAAGAATAAGTAGGCAATCAGAATTGCGGCAATAATTCCAACTGCATCTGCTATTAAACCGCATACCACTGTGTAGCGTGTTCGAGTAATATTTACCGCGCCAAAATAAACGGCTAAGGTGTAAAAGGTAGTTTCAGTTGAACCTTGGAAGACGCTAGATAGCTTTCCTGCAAAAGAGTCAGCACCAAAAGTATTCATGGTTTCTACCATCATTCCGCGGGCTCCAGAACCGCTCAATGGTTTCATAAAAGCGGTAGGCATAGCGTCAACAAAATCAGCATTTAGTCCCGTTAGAGCTACTGTAGCTCTCAATCCTTCAATCAAAATATCCAGCGCACCACTTGCTCTAAAAACACCAATAGCTACCAACATACCCACTAAATACGGGATGATTTTAACGGCAACAGTAAACCCTTCTTTTGCTCCTTCAATAAACGACTCATATACATTTACCTTTCTTTTTAACGCTAGTCCAATGAAGGCAACAATCACGGTAAATAAAACACCATTACCAATCAATGAACTGACTTTAGATACTTGATCGGGAGAAAGGCTAGTTAGCCACCAAATAAACAGGCATATTGCTAAGGTAAGAGAACCTAAATATGCTAAAACCACTTTATTTAAAAGATTGATTTTCTGGTAAATAGAAACTGAAATGAGTCCAGCTAAGGTTGCAAAAAAGGTGGCCAATAATATGGGAAGAAACACGTCGGATGGCTGAGCGGCTCCTCCAGCGGCGCGCAGCGCCATTACAGAAACAGGAATCAGTGTCAAGCCTGAAGTGTTCAACACCAAAAACATGATTTGGGCATTGCTAGCAGTATCGTTTGATGCGTTGGTTTCCTGCAGTTCATTCATAGCCTTAAGTCCCAATGGAGTAGCGGCATTATCTAATCCCAGCATATTCGCTGAGAAATTCATCATCATACTTCCCATAGCTGGATGATCTTTGGGCAGCTCTGGAAATAACTTCCGGAAAAAAGGCGCCACTAGTCTAGAGAGGATATTAATAGCACCGCCATGTTCGCCAATCTTCATAATACCTAACCACAAAGCCATGATACCAATTAAGTAGATCACTATGGAAATTGAAGTCTCCGTCATATCAAAGGTGGACTGCACGATAGCATGAAAAACGTTGAGGTCAGCATCACCAAATTGGAAACCGTAATTCAATAGGAAATCACGGAAAAAATACCCAACAACTCGAAGTATAGCAACTGCGAAAGCTATTAGAAAAAAGCCGATGAATATATAATTGAGTGCCATGGATAATACTTGATTCAAATGTATGATTTGAAAAAAGCAGAATTGTTAGAAAGGTATTGAGTTTTAAACAGTGCTATATGTTAAAGGTCAACGCTCTAAATACAACAATTCAAAACCCTTAAAATAAGGCCCCTGCAAGACCATTTCGCTGCCAGAATAGCGAACAATAGGAAAACTATTTTGGTTGAGTTTTAGCGATCCATTTTCATATTCATAGACGTTTCTAAACTGAAACAAATAGAATTTTTCTCCATTGTGGGTTACAAAAATGCTGTCTGCTGTAATTTCATATAATTCAGAAAAGTTTCTGCTACTGTCAATGGGCAAGTTGAAAATTGAAACTGTGGGGTCAACCAAAAGCTGTATGCGTGTTTCAGCTTTAGTCAACGTCCAGTTTCCTTGAATGTCTTTTGCACTTGGGTAGGTAATGGTAATGCCTGTTTCTGAGGTTTCTTTTTTATTTCCTTTTCGACTAAAACTCGTTAGCGCAATTCGATAGGATCCTCCTGAATAATAAGTGTAATTAATTTCTTGCTCATTGTTGAACTTAGCGCCATTTCCCATGTTGATTACGTTGTCGAAACCTCGTTTGGAGCAATCCCTAACAATAATTGGGCTTCCAACTAAGCTACTAGTTGTTGAAGTCTCTAGGCACGCATCGGGCTGACGGTTGCAGGCCGATACCAGCACAAAGAATAGGATTAAAGGAGCAATTCCAAATAGATATATTTTACTTCTTGCTAACATCAATTGTTGCTGATTCGAATGTCAAAGCTAAAGGGTTTTTTAAATTATTACTGATGAATTTTAGTATAACTAAAATAATCCAATAGACGGTATTTAATAGTTTTCCGTCATTTATAAAACGCTATTTAGTTGATTTCCGTCTATTGGTGGACGGTATTTAATTGATTTCCGTACATTTGTTAGCTTGGTTGGTGGAGTAAATACAGGAATTATGCGTAAAAATCTAAATAGAAAGCTAAAGGAAAAAGTACTTAATAACTTAAAAGTCAATAAGGTATTGGTTGTTTTGGGTGCAAGAAGAGTTGGGAAAACAGAATTAATAAAAGATGTAATTCAGGAATTGAAAGCATCAAAACAACCGGAACTGAAGTTTTTATTGTTGAACGGAGAAGATGAAGACACACACGAATTATTAAAAAATAGAACCGTAAGAAATTACGAACGATTATTAGGGCAAACTCGATTGCTAATTATTGATGAAGCACAAGCAATTCCAGATATTGGCACTAAACTCAAATTGATGGTCGATTCCATTGAGGGATTAAAAATTCTTGTGACGGGGTCTTCGGTATTTGATTTAGAAAATAAATTAGGTGAACCATTGGTGGGCAGAAAAAAAACCTTTCTCATGTATCCACTTGCACAACTAGAGTTTGCCGAATATGAAAATAGAATTGAAACCAAATCCAAACTGGAAGAACGATTAATTTTTGGTGCCTATCCCGAATTGGAGCAACTTGAAAATAGCACAGATAAAGTTGATTACTTGAAAGAGCAAGTCAACTCTTATTTATTGAAAGATATTCTGGCTTACGAAGGAATAAAAAAACGAGAAAAAATCATTTCGTTGCTCCGAATAATTGCGTTTCGAATAGGCTCAGAAGTTTCTATTGAAGGAATGGGGAACGAGTTGCAAATTGGAAAAAATACAGTAGACAAGTACCTTGATTTACTTTCTAAGGTATTTATCATTCATAAAGTAACTGGGTTTAGTAGAAACTTAGACAATGAGATAACCAAAAAAAGCAAATGGTATTTTTACGATAATGGTATTAGAAATGCGTTAATTAATAATTTCAATTCATTGAATTTAAGAAACGATCAAGGCCAATTGTGGGAGAATTATTTGATTTCGGAACGATTGAAATATCAAGAATATCTGGGTGAAAAATCAGAAAATTTCTTTTGGAGAACCCACACCAAACAAGAAATAGATTGGATAGAGGCGCAGAACGGAAAACTTACAGCAACAGAGTTTAAGTGGAACCAGAAAAAAAAGCCTAAAGTTCCAGCATTATGGTCAAAGGCTTACCCAAATACCGAATATAGGGTGGTAAATCAAGAAAATTATTTGGATTTTATAACCTAGAATTCTTGTTAATCAATGGCACATAAGGTCGTCAACTACAACTTAACCTTAAACTCCGATGTAGTGTGAAATTCAAGTTTAGGATAATTTTCTCGCGCTTTTTCTAACATCCACGCTGAAGGGGCTAAAAATACGGGATTATTGTCTTTATCATAGCCAACATCACTACCTTTTACTTTTACAAATTGATCCAGTTGAGCTTGGTCCGTTGTTGTAATCCAGCAAGCCAAGTGGTAGTTCAGCGATTTAAAATCAGCAGTAGCACCATATTCGTTGAGCAATCGGTATTGGATTACTTCAAATTGAAGGTTGCCTACCGTTCCAATGATTTTGATATTCCCAGGCTGCTTTGTAAACAGTTGAGCCACACCTTCTTCTGTTAATTGTTGCAGCCCTTTTTCGAGCTGCTTGGTTTTCATAGGGTCTCTATTCACGACTTCCTTAAACATCTCCGGAGAGAAGGATGGAATTCCCTTAAACATCATGTCTTCGCCTTCGGTTAGCGTGTCGCCAATTTTAAAATTCCCCGTATCGTATAAGCCAATAACATCTCCTGGATAGGCTTCTTCAACAATCTCTTTGCTTTGCGCCATAAAAGATGCCGGATTGGCAAATCTTAATTTTTTGTTCAATCGCACATGCTTGTAAAATGTGTTTCGCTGGAACTTACCACTTACAATTCTCAAGAAAGCAATACGATCTCTGTGGTTAGGGTCAATGTTGGCGTGAATTTTAAAGATAAATCCAGAGAATTTTTCTTCGTCTGCAATTACTTTCCTTTTATCGGTGAAAACGGGTTGTGGTGTTGGAGCAATTTCGGTGAAGGTATCTAGCATTTCCTTTATTCCAAAATTGTTCAATGCAGAACCAAAGAAAACAGGAGCAACCTTACCTTTTAAGTATTCCTCTTTGTCAAATTGCTCGTAAACACCATCAATTAACTCCACATCATCGCGAAGGTCATTAGCGTCCTTTTCACCCACTAATTCTTCTAGTTTAGCGTCTTCTAATCCAGAAATGGGAACAATGTTTTCAGCGACTTTTGATTTGTTTTGTGCGTCGAAGAGGTTTAAAGTTCCATCAAACAACTTGTACACTCCTTTGAATTCTTTACCCATATTAATGGGCCAGCTCAACGGACGGACTTTTATGTCTAGTTTTTCCTCCAGCTCATCCAATAGATCAAAAGGGTCTCTACCTGGACGATCCATTTTATTGATGAAAATAATTACGGGAGTATCGCGCATTCTGCACACTTCCATTAGCCGTTCGGTTTGCGCTTCCACGCCTTTTACGCAGTCAATTACAAGAATTACAGAATCTACTGCCGTCAATGTTCTGTAGGTATCTTCGGCAAAATCCTTATGACCGGGAGTATCTAAAATATTTACAATTTTATCGTTGTAAGGGAAGGTCATAACAGAAGTAGCAACGGAGATGCCTCTCTGTTTTTCAATTTCCATGAAATCGGAAGCAGCTGTCTTTTTAATCTTATTGTTCTTTACAGCTCCTGCAACTTGAATTGCTCCTCCAAAGAGCAGGAATTTCTCTGTTAAGGTTGTTTTACCAGCATCGGGGTGACTGATAATAGCGAACGTTTTTCTCTTGTCTATTTCTTCTCTAAACTTCATGGAAATGTTTAAAATCGGGCTGCAAAAGTAACGATTTCGAAATGCTAGAAATTATTGATAATCGTTCTGGAGATGTATTTTAGCAAAAACTAAAAATTCATGTTGTTCAGGTCGCTTTTTCTTTGTTTTTCATTTCTATTTTTCTCGAATTTTGGATATTCACAAGTCCCTAAAGTATACTCCAATATTTCCTTGAAACAAGGAAACGCTGTGGCATTTGTAAAAGGTAAAGAATTTCCAGAGAGCAACAACGGTAGAGGTTATCAGCTGCAAGATTTAATTGGATACCCGCAAGGCACTCAAACTGGGGTGAAGTTCAATTTTGGACCTAAAGTATCTTCAGGGACAGTTTATTTTGGATTAATAAACCCAGCGGATGGCAAGTATCCCATGCCCGTTTATTTTAAAAGAACTGCCGATATTGTTGCTTCTGTTTCTCAAATTGATTTGAATCAACTTCGCGGTAAGTACGATATGAGTGCTTGGGAAAAATCAGGTGCTGGTTTTTTAGGTTATCGGGTTATGGGCCCCAAAGGGCAATTGCTATATGATGGACGACTGAGTTTTATTTTTGAAAACGATATGTTTCGGGTGCCTCCTTCAATTATAGAGGGCCCAACGATAAATCAGTTAACCGATAACAGTGTGGTTATTTCACTGAAATTGAATAAACAAGGTCCCGTAACCATTTTGGTAAACGATAGTAAGTATGAATCAATAGGAAAAACTTCTATAGAAATTAAGATTGAAGGCCTACAACCAAATACCGATTACGATTATATCGTTGAAGGAGTTGTTGGTCGTAACTACTCATTCAAAACCAACCCTGCAAAAGGCGATCGATCTCCTTTTGTTTTTGCTTATACGAGCGACTCAAGAGCAGGACAGGGTGGTGGAGAGCGAAATTTATACGGTGCGAATTATTATGTCATGCAGCGTATTGTCGCTTATTCGAATGCACAGAATGCTGCTTTTTTGCAGTTTACTGGCGATATGATTAACGGTTATTTGGCCGAAAAACAAGAAATGAATTTACAATATGCAAACTGGAAACGTTCGTTGGAGCCTTATTCTTCATTTTTCCCGATAAATGTGGCAATGGGAAATCACGAGGCGCTCGTGAATTACTTTTCCAGTCCTGAGACGGAAGAAGGCGTAGGCATTGATCGCTTTCCTTTTGAAACTGAAAGTGCCGAGGCCGTTTTTGCAACGAATTTTAGTAATCCATTTTCTGAATTAAAATCAGAGGATGGTTCACTTTACGATCCAGATCCCAATACGACTGACTTTCCTCCTTATAATGAAACGGTGTTTTCTTATATACATGGAAACTGTGCAATGTTGGTGCTGAATTCAAATTACTGGTATGCTTATGCTTTAACGCGATACCCCGGCACTTCTGGAAATATTCACGCCTACATTATGGATAATCAGTTGGAATGGTTCAAAGACGAATTGAGGAAGTATGAAAACGATGAAGATATTGATCATGTTTTTGTGACTTTGCACACTCCGTTTTTTCCTAATGGAGGACATGTAATAGACGATATGTGGTATAACGGTAAAAACTGGCCAAGACCGATAGTTGACGGTGAAAAGGTAGAAAAAGGAATTATTGAGCGTAGAGATGAATTATTGGACGCAATGATTAACCAATCTACTAAGGTTAGAGCTGCGCTGACAGGAGATGAGCACAATTATGCAAAAACTAAAATTACAGAAGCAATGCCGCGTTATCCTGAAAACTGGGAAAGACCCAAATTGAAATTAAAACGAACGATTTACCAAATAAACAATGGTTCTGCTGGAGCTCCTTATTACGCTAAAGAGAAAACGCCTTGGTCAGAATTTGCTACCAATTTTTCAACACAAAATGTCGTGGTTCTTGTTCGCGTAAATGGCAAAAATGTGAACGTAGAAGTCAAAAATCCTTTTACAGAGGAATTAGTGGATGCATTTGAATTAGCAAAATGATTGATCAAGCCAAAGAATTGCTAAGAAAGGCTCAGTTAAAGGCACGACATGATCTAAGTCCTAAACAAAGAGTTATAGCATCAGAATGAGTTTGTAATCGATTGGTAGAACTAGTTAAGACTAAAAAACCGAAAGCAGCACATTGTTTTATTCCAATGGGAAATGAAATAGATACTAAGCCTTTTATAGAATACTGTTTGTTTAAATCAATAACAGTAGTTTCGCCTAAAACATTGAAAAATAAACGGTTAAAGCATTTGGTTTTGAGTGATTTAAATTCAATTGAAAGTGGCGTTTTTGGTACTGTCTATCCTTCGGGTAACATTGAATTTTCTGGGGAGCTAGATTTAATTATAGTTCCAGGGCTAGCATTCGATAATGATGGAGGTAGGCTGGGATACGGAGGCGGCTATTACGACACCTTTCTAAGTGATTATTCCAATGCTTTAAAAGTTGGAGTAGGTTTTAATAAACAATTGGTCGACAAGGTGCCGCTGGAAGAGCATGATGTTCGTTTGGATAGTGTTTTTTTAGGTTAGCAGTAATATATGATTAAATTCTACCTTCGTTGTGATTAAAACTCAAGTTAAATTTGCAGACGTTATAGGAACTGCGTTTGATCTTTTACTTAGCTAAACTGAAATGATTAAGCTTACGATTCGTAATTAAGTCGGGGATTCCTTCTCCTTTTCATTGTAAAACAATGAAACACGCGCTCTATAAATTTTGAGTGCTCGACGATTGCGATGAGTAAATTCTTTAAGGTGCCCTAAACGTTGATAGCGAATACTAATCCTAGTTCAAATTATTTTTTGCAACCATGAAAGCAGTTATACTATTTTGTTGTTGCAAAATTGAAAGCATAATATCAAATAAAAATCTAAGTTTTTATTTCTTTTTATGTTCCCTTTAATGTAAAGTCAATAAAGGAATGCGGTAATTTTGTTTCATGATTATTAGACTTTCAATCGGTTTCTTGTTTACATTAATTTCTTGCGTTTCTTCTGCTCAATCGTTAAGTAACTTGAGCTTTGGTACGGATTCAACTTTTGAAGTGGCAGCATGGAATATCGAATGGTTTCCAAAAAATGGACAAACTTCTGTAAACTCGGTAGGAGAAATAATCGGAGCTTTAAATATTGATGTTTGGGCGTTACAAGAAATTGATGACTCGAGTAAACTCAAACAATCCATTGCAAGTTTGAGTGATTATAAAGCTGTTTTTGGAGGCCCTGATTCACGTGGTTTAGCATATGTATACAATACTAAAACAATAAGCAATGTAAAGTCATTTAGGTTGTTTGACGAAGCAAAATACAGTAGCCCATTGCCACGAGCTCCGTTTGTGTTGGAATTTACTTATCAAGATTCAGTTATTCGAATTGTAGATAACCATTATAAATGCTGTGGAAATGGCGTTTGGGATAAATCCAATACGGGTGATGAAGAAAACAGAAGATACCTCGGACATAGGTTGATAATGGATTACATTGATTCGCTTTGGAGTAAGGACAATGTCATTTTAGCAGGGGATTTGAACGATATTTTGACGGATGATAGAAACAACAACATTTTTCAAAATGAGCTGACTAACTCAAGGCAATACCGATTTGTTGACTTGCCAATTGAAGAGTCAAACAATGTAAATTGGTCTTACCCTTCTTGGCCATCACATTTGGATCACATTTTAATATGTGGACCTTTATTAAAACAATTCAACAAGCCAACAACGAAAGTGCAATGTATTAAAGTAGAAAAAGAGCTTGCAGGTGGCTGGAGCGAGTACGATCGTAATATTTCAGATCATAGACCCGTTGCGTATAAATTTGATTTTAAGGCTACAAATAATATAAAAGATACAATTGAAGCACCCAACTCGATTTCAACAACGGAAAAGGCTCGATTCAAAGTTTTTCCAAATCCTTCTCAGGGACTTATTAATATTCAACAATTTGAAGGAACTGAAATTACTGAAGTGGTTGTTAGAGATTTGTCTGGCAAACTCATTACCACTAAAAAAATTGAAGGAAGTAGTGTAGAAAATTCAAGTACAATTCAAGTAAATAAGCCAGGGGTTTATTTGATTCAATTATTGTTTGAAGGCACTTTAATTTACTCAGATTCAGTGGTTATCAGCGAATAGGATTCTACCTTCTATATGTTGAAATGAACCCTCTGGTAAACGGCAATATGATTATTGTAAACTAAATTGAGTTGTTCTGGAGATTCAAATTAGACTGATTCTGACCTTCTTCTTTTTTAATTTGCTATTGTTGGTTTTTTCAATAACCATTTCTGCAACTTCTGACTGAACACCAGCGTATGCACAGGTCTGTTGGAGCTCAATAACTCCAAGTTGATCTTTATGGATTTGACCTTGCTTAAGGAATAAGCCAGCAATATCTCCTTTGGATATTTTATCGCGTCTTCCTCCTGTTATGTAAAGCGTCTCCCACTTTTTTGAAGTAGAAGGGGGAGTGCCATCTTGATTCTTAATGTTTACCTCTTTTACTTCAAGTTCCTGAATAAAGTTGGGAAGTTGCTCTCCTTTCCATTGCAAAATGTAAGAAACACCTTCTCTATTCATACGCGCTGTTCGGCCATTGCGATGTGTAAATTCTTTTAGATGCGGTGGAAGCTGATAATGAAGAATGAATTTAATCTCAGGAATATCTAGTCCACGTGCAGCCAAATCGGTAGCCAAAAGCAATTGAATGCTCCCATTTCTGAATTTAACAAGCGCTCGTTCACGATCTAATTGCTCCATACCACCATGAAAGCACTCGTGATCAATACCTTGAATAGATAAAGATTCACTCACGCGCGCTAAGGATTCTTTGAAGTTGCAAAAAATAATTCCAGGTTCATAGCCAATAAATGAAATAGCTTTATGCAGCGTTTCTAATTTATCCTTGTCTGGTGAAAGGATAATTTTATAGGTTAACTGAGTACTACCTTGTTTAAGGTAGTCAATAATAACAGGATTCTGCGCACCTACAAATGCTGGAATTTCTACTTCGTTGGTTGCTGAGGTAAGAATTCGTTGTTGAATATTGGGCAAACCAGCTATGATTTCGGTCATTTCTTTTTCAAAGCCTATTTCCAAGGATTTGTCAAACTCATCGAGCACGAGTGTTTTAATATTTTCCACCGAAAAGTTATCCCTTCTTAACCTATCAGCTACTCTGCCAGGGGTGCCAACCAGAATTGCCGGTCGAGTTTTTAAATCGATTTTATCTAATGTTCCCGCTCGACCACCGTAAACAGAATTTACTTTAAATCCCGATCCCATTTTTCGAGTTACTTGCTCAATTTGCTGAGCCAATTCTCGAGATGGAACCAATATTAATAGTTGAATCTCATCGCAATTCTGATCCAACTGCTCTATTAATGGCAAAAGAAAAGCCAAGGTTTTACCAGTGCCAGTAGGAGAAAGTAATACGACATTTTTCCCAGATGAAATCGTAGAGTATGCCTTTTCCTGCATGGGGTTAAGCGCAGTGATTTCAAATTTATTGAGCAGTGATATAGCACTGTTCTGGTTTATGTTTAATAGTTGATTTGTTTCGTTTTTTGACATTTTGTAAATGTGCTATTTATTTTAATGATGAAAAAGAAATGAGCGAATAGAATTTCTTAAATAACCTCTTGATTTGTCTAAATAAAAACACTTTTGTTCTTTATCTAACTTAAGGCTAGTGCTTTTTATTCCATTGTGACAATTATCATATTGTCCAACGACTATTGTACTTAATTTAGAGCTGAAATTAAATAAATAAGCATGAAATTAATAGAGAGAATATGTTTTCCAACTGACTTTGGGAAAAGTTCAGAGGTGGCATTGAAAAGTGTGGTAAGTATTGCAAAAAAATTTGGAAGTGAAGTAAACCTTATTCATGTGCTTCCGGAGTCTATGGACTTCGATAAGATTCAAGGTTTTGTAAATGATAAATTGGCTGATTATGTGAAACTTTTAGAAGCAGAAGGGGTTAAATCTACAGCTAATCTGCTTAATGGAAATCACGCCGATTTGCTTGTATCTTTTGCTGAGCGGAAGAAAGCTAATCTTATTGTTTTAGGTGCTGGACATATAGGAAAAGAGAAATTTAAACTAGGCACAAATTCAGAGAAAATAATTCGGAATGCATCGGTTCCGGTTTGGGTAATTGAAAAAGAAAATGTAGCAATACCTAACCGTGTCTTATGTCCAATAGATTTTTCTGATGAGTCCATGTTGGCGCTTGATAGCGCAATTCATTTGTGTCGACTTTTTGAATCAGAACTGCATTTAATTCATGCGGTGAAAAGAATCGATGCTCAATATGGTGAGTGGGGAGTTGATATTGCAGTCGAACAGGCTAAAATGGTAAAGGAGTTGGAAGTTGAACTTGAAGATCTTACGGATCAGTTAGACTTAAATGGAATTACATGGAGTAAGTCAGTCATTCTAGGTGATCGAGCTGGTGCAATTCTGGATGTAATAAAAAATGAAAATATAGATTTATTAATGATGGCTTCCAGTGGAAAAGGAACGCTTAAACGGTTTTTCTTAGGCAGTGTCGCAGAGCGTGTATCTCGAAAGGTTCCTTGTTCTTTTATTATCAATAAATCAAAAGGAATGATCCATTTGAAATTGGATAAAGGAATAACAGATATTGAAGCTATTTATGAGGATGGACTGGAACTGGCTAAACAAGGGTTTGTTCAAGAAGCTATCATTGAATGGAAACGTTATGTAAATATGAATGAGCTATACTTCAAAGCTTGGAGCGCAATTGTAAAGGCGTATGAGAGTATCGGTGATTCAGAAAGTGCAGCTAATTTCCAGGCTAAACGAGAGCAGATTCAGCAGGTGATATGGGATAAAAAAGTTGAAAGCGATTTAAAAGGCAGGAACTATCTTTTCAAATAGATTGCTGGAAGTGGTTTTATTCGCTGGAGTTATTTTAAACTTAAGATTCAATTTTTTCGCTAAGCGTTTCCCATTCTTGCATGTTGAGGTCTAATTTTTTTTGGATTTCAGCATGCTCGAAGAATAGCTTTTTCGAAGCCTCGTTTTCGCCATCGTAAAAAGTTGGATCACTCATTTTATTCTCCATTTCTGCGAGTTCTAATTCGAGTTTTTCAATTTTTTTTTCGGTTTTATTTAAGTCGGAGCGCAGCTGTCTATCTTCTTTTTCTTTGGCTTTTTTATCTTCATAAGAAAGCTTCTCGTTTGATTCAGATGAAGGATTAGAGGCCTTTTTTTCGCTAGATTTTTTTTCAGTTTTAGAGGTTTGTTCCAATTCCCTGAAATGCTCGTACTTGTATTTATCCAAGAACTCACTGATATCACCTAAATGCTCTTTGGTTCCAGTAGGAGTAAACTCAAAGGTTTTGGTAGTCAATTCGCTTAAAAAGTCTCTATCGTGAGAAACAACAATGAGCGTTCCATCAAAATTTTGAAGAGCTTGCTTTAAAACATCCTTTGCTCGCATATCTAGGTGGTTGGTAGGCTCATCCAGAATAATTAGGTTATTTTCAAAAAGTAATAATCGAGCTAATGCAAGTCTCGATTTCTCTCCACCAGAAAGCACTTTTACTTTTTTATCAATATCACTATCTCGAAACAAAAAGGCACCCAATAAGCCTCTTAGTTTATTGGTTTTAGTCCAATCACCAGTTGCCTCATGTTCTAAGGTTTCTAAAACTGTAGCGTCTTTTCTGAGCGTTTTTTCTTGCACTTGAGCGTAATAGCCTTGCGCTACATTGTGCCCAAGAATGAGTTCGCCAGTACATTTTTCCTCTCCAGTAATTAGCTGTACCAAAGTGGTTTTTCCCATTCCGTTTTTACCCACAAAAGCAATGCGGTCGCCTCGCTGAATTTTGAAATTCAGATTTTTAAGAACATGTTTATCATCGTAGTGTTTATCAACATCATTGGCTTCTATAACTACTGCGCCTGAGCGCGGAGCAGCAGGGAATCGGAAATTAATGGAAGATTCGTCGAATTCATCCATCTCAATACGATCGATTTTTTCAAGCATTTTAATCTTGCTCTGCACTTGTTTCGACTTACTCGCTTTTGCCTTGAACCGAGTAATGAATCGCTCTTGCTGCTCAATGTGTTTTTGTTGGTTTTTAAAAGTCGCTATTTGAGTATCATAGCGTTCTTGTCTTTGAATAAGATACTCAGAGTAGGGTGCCTTGTAATCGTAGATTTTACCAAATACAATTTCAATTGTACGATTGGTAATGTTATCCAAGAATCGTCTATCGTGACTTACCATTACAATTGCGCCTGGATAGGATTGAAAATACTCCTCCAACCACAGAATAGACTCAATGTCTAAGTGGTTAGTAGGTTCATCCAATAACAGTAAATCGGGTTCAGTAAGTAAAATTTTGGCTAATTCTACGCGCATTTGCCATCCACCGCTAAATTCAGCTAAGGGTTTATCAAATTCTTCCCGATTAAACCCAAGTCCCTTTAAAACCTTTTCGATTTTACTCTCCATTTTCTCGGATTCCATTGTTCCGAGTTTTGCATGTACTTCGTTGAGTCGCTCAATCAATTCAGTATACGAATCACTTTCGTAATCGGTACGTTCAATTAATTGAACATTGATGTCTTTCAGTTCCTGTTCAAGGTCCAAAACTTCTTTGAACACCTCTTGGGTCTCTCCAAATACCGTTTTGTCGTATTCCCAATTCATTTCTTGGGGTAGGTAACCGACACGTTTTTCTCCGCTTATATCGACCGATCCAGAAGTTGGTTCTTGGGCTCGAGCTATAATTTTGAGCAAGGTCGATTTACCCGCGCCGTTTTTACCAACGAGGCCAATTCGATCCTTTTCACGGATCATAAATGAGAGATCGGCAAAGAGTTCTTTACCGCTTAAAAACATAGAGATTTTTGAGACTGAAAACATGGGCGGCAAATATACTTTCCTGTATGAGATTAGGTCAATTAAAATGCGGTTGTTTGATAGTTCTTGAGAATTATTTAATGCTAATAGTTATCGAGAATACTTATGCCTTATAAACTTATTGCAGCGTAATCGAAAATGGAACAGGGTAGTGCATAGAAAAGAAACCGTAACCACCTTCAATGTTTGATGGTAAAGTAACCGGCTCAGTCACAAAAGGTATTGCGCTCTTTGATTTTTCTCGTGCTTGTAAGTAGAAATAATATTCCTCGCTTATATTCGATAGGGTCAATAACACAACATCACCAGGAACAACTTCAATATTGTAGATAATTCGTTCTTCTTGGATTTGTTGACCGTCTCTGCCCTCATCATTGAGTATCCATGTTGCAGAGAAATCACTGAATAAATTACTCAACCCAGGAATACGCGAACTGGGCGGACCTCCCGTGGTGTTGCCACCAATGTCTTCACCACCGCCGATACTGCCAATTCCGCCAAGACCTCCAAACCCACCTAACAAGCCCTGGAAATCTGGAGGACTTGGGTTTACATAAGCATTAAGCATGTAGTAGTTTTTACCAATAGGATCATTAAAATCAAACCCAAGGCGCAACCAAATGCTGGTTGTTTCTTGTTGATCAATTCGAGCAGTAGCGTTACTTATACCTACAGCATCTTGAAGCTGAATGCTGGCTGTTACTGTTTTTCCTTCTTGAGCATCAATAACTTTTAAGTTGTAATTCTTGCCACTTTCTTGAAGTAATGCTATTGAACCGTATAAACCCTCCGTCAATTCTTGTAAGGTAACTTCTTCGTTTTGACTCTCAACGGTGACATTAGCTCCTGTGACCAAATATTGCTGCAAATCTGATTGATTAAAGCTCCCCTCAGTTCCATCACTTAAGGCGCTAAAAGATCGGGTAAGTATTACAACCATTCCTTGATTAGGAATAGCCTGGGTGCTTACCACAATTTTACTTTCAGCTTGTTCTATGTCTAATGGAATTGGTTCAGGAACACAACCCAATAGCACGAATAATAGTATCCAAGAGTACTTCATTAGAATTTGAAATTATAGGAGAAGTAAGGCAAAATGCCAAACAACCCTGGTTGAACATATTGGAAGCCGTTACCTCTCGGCTCTATTTGTACTTGAAAAGGCGAAGCTTGGTTGTAAACGTTATAAGCCCCAACATTCAATACACCATACCATTTTCTATTGGGTTTGAATTTAGGCTTAAAAACTAAATTTAAATCCAGTCTATGACTTGGAGAAAGGCTTATTTCATTTCTCTCTGAATATATTGGAACGATTTCAAGTCCGTTGAGTGTTGGATCGGGAATTACGTATTGCCCGGTTTGAGCTGTAAACCTCGGTCCATTGCTGTAAACCCATATTGCTGCAATTGAAATACGCTTTATAATGTCATAACTCACGGTGGAAGAAAAATCGTGTCTTCTGTCGTATTTCGCCCAAAAACGCTCTCCGTTATTAAGTTCGTCGAATTGACGGGTAGACCAAGAAAGGGTATACCCAACCCAACCGTGAACTTTACCTCTTCTTTTTTTCAATAAAAATTCAGTTCCGTAGGCATCTCCAACACCTTGAACCAATTCATTTTCAAAGTCATTGTTTAAAATTAGATTCGCTCCTTCTCTATACTCTATGACATTTCGCATGTTTTTGTAATAGGCTTCCACAGTTGCTGTTGTATTTATTTTAGGAAATAAATGATCGTACCCCAAAGCAACTTGATCTGCCGTCATGGGCTTAATTTGAGCAGTTACGGGATACCAGAGGTCAGTCGGTAATACGACACTCGAACTAGAAACGCGATGCACGTATTGTCTCATTCTAGTATAGGAGAGTTTTACTGCGTTATTTTCATTTAAAGTATACCGGCTTGCAAGTCGAGGTTCTAGCCCCATATAATTTTTGCCATCGACTGCAGTTCCACTAAATCGTAAACCTAAATCAACTGCAAGCAAGCCATTGATGAGTTTGTGTTTTGAAACTCCATAACCAGCATATTCTAAATTTCCCAATTCCGGACCGCGACTGCTCGCTAAAAAGGCTTCAATTTCTCCAGCGGTATTAATGATGTTTGGTTGGAAGTTTCTGTAAATAACATCTGCTCCGTATTCAATAGTATGATTAGCATGTCGCTGGTAGGTGAACTTTGGTTTTATCCCAATATCCGAAACCTTTGATTGAACTTTTATTTCGTTTATTTCAAATTTCCCAAGAATATCATAGCTAAATAGAGTGCTTACAGCGGTTATTTCGTGAGAGAATTTAGGGGAGTATATACGCTGCCATTTTAAAGATTGTGACATGTTAACTTTGTCATAGCTTGCGTTAGTTTCAAATCCACCACCTCCTGGATCAGCTTCATCTGCGTCTGAAAACCCCAGTACATCTTTCCCAAAATAAATGCTGTACCAAAGTGTATTGTTTGGATTGATTTTGTAGCCAACCTTCCCGTTTAAATCGTAAAAATGATAGGGGATTTGCTGGTTAATTAAACGAGCAACTTGATCAATATAGGTGCGCCGACCTGAAATAAGAATTGTCCCTTTCTTTTTTGCAAATGGGGTTCGAATGGTAAGTCTAGAAGAGAGTAAGCCAATGCCACCTTCACCAGAAAGTGAATCTGCAAATCCTGTCTTTGCTTTTACGTCAATTACTGAGGATAGTCGACCTCCATAATTAGCAGGAAAGGCGCCTTTGAGAATCGAAATATCTTCAACAACATCATTATTAAAAATGGAAAAGAAACCAAACAAATGTCCAAATTCGTAAAGTGCGGCCTCATCATATATTACTAAATTTTGATCTGCATTTCCACCGCGAACGTAAAGCCCTGTGGAGCCTTCAAAGCCAGCTGCAATGCCTGGTAAAAGTTGTGCAGCTTTTATTATATCTACCTCGCCACCAATTGCTGGTAAATTTTTAATCTCCTGCATATCTAATTTCACTATACTCATTTGGGTAGACTGAACCTGTTCGGCCTCTTCAGAGATTCGTCCTTGCACTTCAAAGGTTTTGAGTTGTTGTAGGTCTTGGTTTAGTGTGATTTTGCTACTGTATCGCAACTTAGCTAAGCTTATTTCCTTCTTCTTGTAGCCAATAAAGGAAATTTGAACAATGCTAGAATCGTTAATTTTTGAGGTATTAGGAACGCTAAAAGAGTACCTACCGTATTCGTTTGTAGTGCCACCATATCTAGAGCCCTTTATTTGAATGGTTGCATAGGGCAGTGCTTCTCCCGTTTTCCCGTCTTCTAAAACTCCACTTATAATTTCTTCTTGGGCTTGAGTATTTACAAAGCCAAGCGTAAGAATTATCAGTATAAATAGTGTGCGGAATAATTTCACCCCTGAACTTGAATTTTTTGTTTAACGAACTAACTGTTCACCTTATTATACATGAACGTTTTTAGTTAGTGAATGGTTGATTAAAATCAAAATGAATTTGAGAACTTATGGCTTCCAATTCAGTTGAGAGAACAGCTTGTTTTTTTTCGCAAAGAATTGCCAAACCATACTTTTAGGGAATATGCCCCTCAAATTTGGGTTGTTTTTCAATTTATTTACCTCAATTCTTTTTGAATACCACTTAGGGAAATACCATACAAATTGAAAGTGAGCCTTACTAATTGCTGGAACGGTATTCCAGTTTCCATCAGCAGCCATTTTTAATAAAGTCAAAAGGTCCATACAAAAACGAAGTGGAATTTTCCATAACCCTTCATAAGGAGGGAGGTTTTTAAGCATCATGATTAGGTTGTTTCGATGATTGCGAAACACCTTCATAGGGCTACCATATTTTATAATAAACCCGCCCATGTGATACACTACAGATTTTGGTTGAAACATGATTTTATAGCCCATATTTTTTAGGCGCCAGCAAAGATCAATTTCCTCCATATGCGCAAAAAAATCATTATCAAGTCCACCTGCCTCATGGTACAAGTCCGCTCTAATAAAAAGACAAGCACCAGAAGCCCAAAAAATTTCTTGAACGGTATCGTATTGTCCGTGGTCTTCTTCCACCACGTTTACCATTCGACCCCTGCAAAAAGGATAGCCAAGATGATCAATATAGCCACCCGCGGCTCCAGCGTACTCAAATTCCTTGCGCCTATCCCAACTCATTATTTTTGGTTGGCAAGCAGCAATAGTTTCGTCAGATTCCAAAAGGTCGATTGCAGGTTCTGTAAAACCAGCTGTAACCTCTATATCAGAACTTATGAGGCAATAATACTTCGCATCAATTTGGGCAAGGCTTTCAACATAACCGTTTGTAAAACCGTGATTTTCTTTAAGCGTAATTAAACGGACATCAGAATGCTCAGACTTGACGTATTCGCCTATGGCATCCGTTGAAGCATTGTCTACAACAATAACTTGATAGTCTTTTTCTGCTGGAATACTATCCTTAATGAGGGGTAAGTATTTTACCACCAATTCTAAGCTGTTATAGCTCAACAGTACAATAGCAAGTTTGGGTTTTGACATTCGCTTTTAGCTCCTTAAAAAAAGGACGCAAATATATTGGTTTACTAGAACGGTAAAATAAGATTATTAACAGCCATCGCTTTAGCTTTCCTATCGAGGGGTATCCCAGTATTCTTTTGCCCTGCTGCCCGTTGAGTAACCAGGATCAACTTGATCAAGGTCGTATAATGAAGTATTTCTTTGTTGAAGCATCATTTCCCAACGCGGATTATTTACTTCTGTAAAAATCGTGGAGTGCAATACTTCGTAATCATTTGTAACGTTGTCTTGCGACCAAAAAACGAATTTCCCATTGGTCTGATTATTAATTTGAAAATAATGCCAAATCTCGTAAGGGTATGAATTTGGTTCATTAGGCACTTCAACCCTAGAATTAGGCTTTCCATACTTTAAGTAAATAGTTCCTCGATCAGTATTGTATCCTTTTCGTATGCGCGTTCCAAATTCAAGGTCAACTGCTTTAACGTTTTTCCAGTATTCTTCCCATTCTTGTTCAGGGTTTAACTCGTTTTTTTGAATCCAAAATGCATAGAAAAAACGTTTCATAACATCCAAACTCGTATCCACTTTTTCTTGGGTATAACTATCGATAAACCTACGCTCAGAATCGTCAGCTATCGGACGCAAGGAGGCTGTAAATTCCCGAATGGAATCTATGTTATTAATATTATCGACAAAGGTCGAAGCGGTTTGAATTGACGATAAATCAACTTCAGCATTATCCGCGGTTACGTTGCTTCGTTGAAAGAATAAGCTTTTGTGTGCTAATAGTTTGTTGTTCCTGTCTCGCGCTTCAATTATCAAATCGTAATTTCCTGACTTTAATTTTTCAATATTAAATTCTCGTAAGATTACATTCACAGGAGCCGCTTTTTGCCGCATATAGCCAACATACCCATTTAAGATTTGTGTGTTCTCGTGTTTAGCAATGTAGTACTTAATAAGGAATAGGTCGTCCTCGAGCAGCGATTCGGTTCCATAGACTTCAGCATAAAACTTGAGTTTCGTTTTTGGTTCTGGGTAAAAAGTAGAGAGGTAGGGAACTACAGTGAAACCACTCTTAGAAAGAACGGTCGTTTCTGTACTCTTAGAAAAGTTATCGACTAGTTCAATTTGCGAAAAACCGACTTCATCGGTTTTGAAATCTACTTTCAAGTCCGATTGAGAAATCACGGGTTTATCGTCTGCATTCAGATCATTCATTTTCAAAACCAGAACATAATCTCCATTTGGAATTGCAAATCGCTGTTGATCTAAAAAATTTGGTTTGGCAGTGTTGGTATCCGAAACAATCGGACTCAAAATAGCAACTTTGTCGAACTGCACAATTTGCTCCCCTTTCTGAATAGTATAGGTTACTTCAATTTTTGCTTGAAACTGCCCTTCTTCATTTTTCGCGTAATTCGCGCTAAAACCGTTGATTAGAAGATAGGTTTCTACGTAAGGCCCTTGTCCAGGCGCCTGAAATAGGTTACTAGAGAACAATGCTTGTAACTGCTGGGCTCCAACTACATTTGAATAAGCAATAGCTAGAAAAAGAATAAGGGAAAGCTTAAAATTCAATTCTCCAATTTTTTACAAAGGTACTAAAAAGCCTAATCTCTAAATTATCTTTGAGCAAGTGGTCGCTTATGATATTTTAACCCATTTCGGCTCATATTTGTCGGACATCTAACCTTTCCTTAGCAAAGCGTTTATTTACATTTGTACAAGTATATTAGGAATTAACTTTAAGATTAAAAGATATGGCATTAGAATTTACAGATGCAAATTTTCAAGCCGAGGCGCTTGATTCTGAAAAAGCGGTAATTGTTGATTTTTGGGCAGAATGGTGTGGACCGTGCAAAATGGTAGGACCTGTTGTTGAACAAATTGCAAAAGATTACGACGGAAAAGCGGTGGTTGGAAAACTTAATGTTGACCAAAACCCAGAAACAGCAATGAAATACGGAATACGTTCTATTCCAACGATTCTTTTTCTAAAAGGTGGAGAAATTGTTGACCGACAAGTTGGTGCGGTTTCAAGAGACGTATTGGTAAAGAAGTTAGAGGCTCAAATGGCGTAATTTCAAATTTGAAAAGACTTAAAAGTCCGACAGTTTTGTCGGACTTTTTTTTGCTAAAATTGTAAGAATGCCAATAAATCAGAATTTATCGAGACAATACAGTGGCCTTGAACTTTTCGCTAAAGGAGTAGTGGAAGGTTTTTTGACGGGGTTGCACCGGTCACCGTATCATGGTTTTTCGGTAGAATTTTCTGAGCACAGATCATACAATTCGGGTGAGAGCACCAAAAATGTGGATTGGAAACTCTATGGTAAGACCGACCGCCTTTATGTCAAAAAATACGAGGAAGAAACTAATCTGAGATGTCAGTTGGTTATTGACAACAGCTCAAGTATGTATTTTCCAGTTGATGGAGGAAATAGAGCATTAGGGCAAAGGAATAAGATGGATTTTTCTATTCATGCTGCAGCTGCTTTTATGCAGTTGCTTAAGACGCAGCGCGATGCTTCTGGGCTCAGTATTTACAATGAGAAGCTAGAGCTGCATTTACCAGCAAAAGTAGCCAATAGCCATTTGCAGTTAATGACTCAAAAATTGGATGAGCTGATCGATAGTAAACCAACGATAGCTAAAAGCACCAATACCGTTCAGGCATTGCATGAAATTGCAGAAAAGATTCCAAGGAGATCCTTGGTAATTCTTTTTTCGGATTTTTTTGATGGAAGTAAAGGAACGGAAGAGTTATTTCTGGCGTTGCAACACCTTAGGCATAACCATCACGAAATCATAATATTTAACGTTACCGACAAGCAGTTTGAATATGATTTAGCGTTTGAAAATCGACCACATACATTCGTAGATATGGAAACCGGCGAAAAAGTAAACTTAAACCCCATTCAATTAAAAACGCATTACCAGAAAGCAACTCAGGCGTTTGAAAAGGAATTAAAAATTCGTTGCGGTCAATTTCAAATTGATTACAACCTTATTGATATTCAAGAGGGCTTTTCTCCATTATTTTTGGCTTACTTGGCCAAAAGAGCGAGAATGATTAGATAGAACTGTGGTCTTGATTTTGAGATTTGGTCATGTGTCGAACTTCTTAAATAAAACCACGCATAAACTTAAATCCGCCAATAAGAGCCAGCAATTAAATTTTGCCTCGATTTAATTCGCTTTTAAGAAAATCAAGATTCTTTCAAAGAAAACAGTAGGAACAATCTAATGAAAGATTAATCCAGAGATTGTATTACGCTAAAGGTTTTTACCCGAAAATTAAAATAGAAGCAATGAAAGCCAAAACAGCAATAATGTATACTACGCTAAAATTAACTGCTCCACCATCTTCGTAAGGTGCATCTGGGTAATGATCGTCTTGAGACATATTTTTCAATTTTTATAGGCTGCTAAATTAAGCAACTAAAGTTTTGTAGAACAGATATTTCGCCAACAATTTCAAAATAAATCATCAACGCTTTGTGAATAAAAGGTAAAGCTTATAGACTAAAAATACTACACAAAATATTGTGCCGAGATAGATAAGTACTCTTAGTAATTTGGTAAGCCGAGCATCGATGCTCGCATTTTTTTCTTGTACCAAGGTATCCACCAAAGGCTTGCCTTTTTGACCTTGGCTTTCCAACTGCCTGGCATAAAGTAATGCTTTTTCTTGTCTCAATTCATTACTATCACTCCAGGTTTTATATGCTTCGAAATATCGATAAGCTTCTTTATCATTATTTTTTTTCGTGTAAATCTTACTCAGCAAATTAGAGTTTTTCATTAAGTAATTCACTGAATGTAATTCTTGTGCTAATCTGTAACTCGATAGTGCATATGATAATGCTTTAGAAATCTCCCTCAATTCGTAATTGACATTACCAATATTGAATCGCGTGATGCATTCTCCCATAGCGTCTCCCAATTGCTTGTCAATACTCAGGGAAGCTTGGTAATATTTCAGCGCTAATGTGTGATCCTTTAAAACAGAATGTAAATACCCTAAATTATTATAATCCGTTGAAATACGCCCTGTATCCATTGAAATAGAGTCTAAATAGAGTGCTTTTATAAAGTAATTTCTACAAAGGTTATACTCGCCAAGATCTGCGTAGGTATTACCAATATTGGTATAACCATTAGATATACCGAGTGTATCTTTACTTTTGGAAAGAATATCTAAAGCCTTAAAACTATACTCTAGGCTTAAGTCGGGTTTGTCTAAATATTCAAATACTACAGCCAAATTGCCATATGTAGCAGCAATGTTTTTTTGACTCTCAATTTCTTTATAAATAGTTAAGTGCTTTGTTGTAATTCTCAATAGCTTCATCAAACAATTCAGATTCAAGTGCAAAGTTGCCTACATGATTGTATACTTTCCCCTTTAACTCCTGCGGAGTCCAGCTATCTATTTTTTGGTAGGCTTCCATACTTTTGTTATAAGCCTTTAGATTTAACCCACTTTGGTAGTACACGAAACTTTCAGCGAGTATGGTCACAATTTTGATAGAATCAAGGTTGACAGGCGCTTGGGCACGCGCACTCAAAAAAGATGGGTTGAAAACGGTAACCAAACAACTAATAATGAGTACACTTTTTGATATAAAGCCCATAAGTAGCAAGATAATAGTTTTCAGAAAAACACTTGTGAATAAAAGGAATTATTTGGCGTGAAAGTTCGAATCGAACGGTATTAATTTGTAAACTGGTGAAGATATTATCTCTCATATTATGTATGTTTTTGCAGTTGTTGCTTATAGCGCAGTATAAAACGGATAAACTGGATTACAACAACCTTAATAATAAGTACTTAGAGTACTTGGTTAAGCAAAAAATCGACAAATTTAGAACCGAAAAGGGCTTATTGCCTTTGCTAAGCGATTCTCTGTTGTTGCTTCCAGCGTGTGACCACACTGATTTTATGAAGTTGAATAATGAGCTGACTCATTTTCAGAAAAGAGGAGCAAAGCACACTCCTCAGAGGAGAATTGAGTTTTACGAAATAAATGGTGTATTGGCTGGTGAAAATGTCGAATATTTACCCATAAATACTTTGCTAAAGGTGGACTACCAAAAACAAGTAGTTGCCATTAAAACCTATGAAGACTTAGCCAATGCAGTAGCGCTAGGCTGGAGACATTCTAAACCTCATTATGCCAATATTCTTACCGAAGAATACACCATTACAGCGCTTTGTATTAAAGTGGATACGAAAAAAAATCTACTGTGGGCAACACAGTTGTTTGGGCAAATTACAGGTAAACATGCTTTGACAAAAACGAACTCTAGTTTTCCGTTTGAAACCTTTGGCCCTGACCAAAAAAAAAAGACTAAAAAACTTAAACCATTACAAGAGCAAATCCGATATTCTTACAGGCTTAAAAGGCCTGATGACTTCTCAGATTGTCCTAGAGAACTGAACAACAAACTTGACCTTTCTAATTTAAAGCTGCAAGTAACTAGGGATAAAGTAATGCTTTGTGTGTATGACTTGAATAAAATAAAGCGGTTATTTAGTGGAAGTAAAGATGGGCTAGCAGTTGAATTAATAAGCTTTAATGATGCCTTTGGCTGTTCAAATTATGTGGAACGGCCCAATAGAAGAAACGAACTGAGTCAGCTCGATGGTCTATTATTAAAACCGGTTTACAGGAATGCTATTCATAAGCAGGTTGCTCAGTTAGAGGAAGAAAACCGACAGCGAAAAAAAGAAAGGGGAGTGCAGCGGTGCAATTATATTGACCTGGGTGAAACCCCTGCCTCTATGTCGGGTAAGCCAATGGATGCCCGATTGTATTACGTGAAAAATAAAAATTTATGTACTGAAATTCAGTTTTTTGGGTATTGCGGAGAACCCTTACAATTTAAACCAAAGGATCTTTCGATTCGGTTCGATTTACCCAAAAGCGAATATGTTCCCAAAGCAGATACTTTCGCAATTGACATTTCCATAGGCTTTGAGAAGTCTTCTAGTCAAATTAAAAGCTCCGAAATTGATTCTTTAATCGAGCAGATAAAAGGAAAAGAATTGGAGGTGAAGAGCGTTAAAATTGAGGCCTTTGCAAGTATCGAAGGAACGGAAGAAAACAATCAATCTATTTTTGAAAACAGAACTAAGGAGCTAATTCTTCGCCTTAAAGAATTTCAACAAAGAGAAATTGTGTGGTCTGTAAACGCTACAGAAAATTGGTCTCTGTTTTACGATCAAATTATTGGAACAGATTGGTTTTACCTTAACTCTTTATCCAGGTCTAAAGTAAGAGCTGCAGTAAACAATCCTGAGAATCAAGCGGAATTAGAGCCCTTATTTTCAGCGCAAAGAACAGCTGAAATACATATTGTGGTGCTTCCGGAACTCAATGATAAATGGAAGTTTACACTCGCCCAAAGCGAATGGAATAGCCTCATTACTGCTACTAATTTTCAATCGGTGAGTGAAGAAACGGCAAAGGCATTGGAAGATTTGCAAAATTTCTTTTACTCAAACTTTGATAAGTTTTCAGATCAAAAGAAAGAATGGATTTCGTCTATTTATGTTCCGGGATACTCCAATAAAATTAGCCTTTTGCGCTACCGCCAGCTTATGTTTCAAATTAAGAGAAATGGGATTAGTGACCCTATTGAAACGGTTGAATTACTGAAGAAGTTAAACGGAGATATTCAGAGTAATGAAGCAGATTACAATACCAAATCGATTATTGCTTCAAACGCGGAGCTATTCGATGAAAAGACAAAAATTCCACTGATAAAGTCACTAATGAAACAAGCTGAACAGGATGGAATTATTGGTACTACATATGAAGAACTGGAGCTTTGGTATCATATTGAAATGGCAAATTTGGTTTTTGGGTCCCAAAATAAAAAGGGAAGAGACAAAGCAGACCCATCGCTAGAGTTTATTCGAGAGTTCTACATCACGCCTTCATCTGGAACAAAAGACTCCATTGATTTGGCAGAATTTTTTATCCTTTTTGATAAGCAAGATTGGGCCGTCCAGTTGCTTAAACCCATTGCCTATGACTCTTTACCCAATGCCTACAAAAAAACGGCTTTAGATCTTTATCTTCGAAATTGCTTGGATGTCGACTTGGAAGGAAGAAATACAGAAATGCAACTTACCGTGCTGAACGCCTATGAAACATTAGGGCAAAGAAAATGGTGCCGTTTATTTTTTACTCCTTGCGCAGTAAATTATAATGTTTTTGAATACCCAATGCTAAGATTCTTGTACTGCGAGGCTTGCAAAGAGTTCATTACAACCGTTGCTGAAGAATAGTGTGTTCAAATAAAGGTTTGTTCTCGCTATCGAAAAACTCAATTTTTAGAACTCGCTTCTTTAATTTTCCTGAGAACGAAAGCTTTGCGTAATTGCGCTCTTTTATTAAGCTTCCTTTAATCCTGAATTTATTTTCTTCTTTTACTTTTTTGTGTGCTTTTGAAGTAATTGGCGATGCGGTAATGTCAAAAATGGAGTGCGTTTCTGATAGCTCCATTTCAGAAACCTCTGAATGATGACGATCACCAGTTAGGAAAACAACATTCATAATCTGTTCATCTTTAATAAAATCAATCAGTTTTTGGCGTTCCTCCGGATAATTGGCCATATTCTCATAAACCTTATTCGGGTTTAAAAACTGACCCCCAACCATAATAAGTTTAAAGGAAGCATGACTGTTTTTTAGGCTTGACATGAGCCAGTTTAATTGCTTTTTACCAAGAATTTTTCCCTTTGCAGAATCATAAATGGGTGTTCTATTCCAGCGATTGTCCAACATAAATACATCAATATCATTATAGCTAAACTGGCCAGAAATGCCGGTTCCACCGCTAATATCATAATTGGGATTTGCCCAAAAATCTTTAAACGCTTCTAAAGTCAATTTTTTGTTATAAAAACTGCCAACTGCGTCATTTGACCCAAAATCGTGATCATCCCAAATTGAATAATGCTGCATTTTACTGAGTAACGGTTGTAATTCAGGTAAACTGCGGGTATGGGTGTTTCGGTAATAAATCCCTGTTCTACTATCCCAGTCTACCTCCCTGTAGTAGGTGTTATCGCCTAACCATAGCATTAATTGCGCATCTTGTTTGGCCATATTTTGCAATATTTGATAATCGCCTCCGTAAGGTTTTCCTGGTCGATCAAATGCTTTTTCACTAACATAGAGGCAGCTACCAGTAAGTAGAGAGAATGCTGGCGGCTGCTCTCTCCATTGCCAAATTTTTGGAGTTTTAATAGTGCTTGTATATTCCAACTCAACAGGTTCGTTGTTGATTTCTAATTGGTAGTTATAGGTTGTTCCAGGTAATAAGTCTTCGGCAATTAATGTGGCTGTAAAACCATTATCGCGTCCAGTAATTATAGGAATAGTTCTTTTTTTATTGTTGGGCTGTTCAACCGACCATAAAACCGCCGAAACTTTAGCCGATTCAGTGGTTTGAACCCATATTGCTGCTTCTCGAAAGGTAATGTAACCGCTCATTGGCCCTGCTTGAAGTAAGTTATTTTGGGCGTTAACCGATATTGTTGTTAGGATGAAAATGAATAAAAAGAGTAAGAGGCGCATAACTGTTTTTTTAGAAATTCAAAGTAAAGCTTTGCTATTAACATGAAGGTTATCTTAAAAAAAACTTCTGGCAAAATGTTTGATAGGAATCAACCCTTACATTTGCCCAAAATGAATTCACTGCTAAAAATAATTGCCTTTGCCACAATTTCGGTTGTAATCGTTGCATGTGTAACGTCCAATTCGCTGTATAAAAAAGGAAACCAGTTGTCTGCTGCCGGCATGAATAAGGAAGCGGCTCAATTTTTTTACAATTCCTTAAACAAAAATGCCAACAACATTGATAGTCGCATTGCACTCAAGGGAATAGCTCAAAAGGTATTGGAAGAAGATCTTCAAAAATTTTACCAAGCCCATGGTGCCGATCAATTCAAAGAAGCCGTGTATTCCTATCGATCTGCAATAGCGTATAAAGAAAAAATGTCGCGTTTTGTAGAGCTAGAAGTTCCTTCTTATTACGAGGGATACTATAAAGAATCGAAAGATGTTTACTTAGGTGAGCGCTATGTTGATGCTAAAAAACTAATTAAGGAGGAGAAATTTGATCAAGCCAATGAGGTGCTTGAGGAAATTCTGAAAATTGACAAAAACTATAAAGATGCGCACCAACTGGAAAAATTCTCAGATGCAGAGCCGCTGTATCGCGATGCAATGGATCAATACGAATCTAAAAAGTACAGAACTGCCTATTATGAATTTGAACGCGTTCTGAATATTAGTGCAAATTACAAGGATGCGGTTTACTATAAAGATGAAGCACTTAAAAAAGGAAGGCTTACTATTGCTGTCATACCGATTGTAGGAACAGGCACAAATAAAGAAAGTGCGGACCTGCTGTATACTTCTTTAATGCAAAAATTATTGGCATTGAATAATCCATTTATTGTAGCAATAGATAGAAAGAATACTGATCTTATTCTAAAAGAGCAAAAACTTGGTTTAACGGGAGTTTTAGATCAAAACACTGCTGCAGAAACAGGGAAAATGCTCGGAGCAAAGGCGGTGCTAAGTGGAACTTCAACTGGAATTGGCTACAAAGAGATTCCGTTAAAAAGAGTTGAGCAAAGAGGATATAAAAAAGTTACTTCCAGAAAGTACAATGCAACCACTAAAAAGTATTACAACGTATATAGTTATGCCAAAACCACTTATAGCACGTTTAGTGGATCAAGAACGGTTTCTGAAAATGTTCAAATTCAAATGGTAAGCTCTGAAACTGGACAGGTTTTGTTGAGTAAAAATTACAATCCTGTGATTACGGACAAGTTAGAATATGCAACTACCAGTGGTCCTTATAACAATATATATGCCGGATATTGGAAACATAAAGTTATCCCAAGCGCTCAAGATGTTGTTGAAAAAAGCCCAAGTGCAAAACGTGAGTTAGATAGACTCTTCATTGAAAAAAGAAGGACTATGAAAACAAAAACGCAACTGATAAAAGAAATGAGTGATGACGTAGCTTTAAAGATAGCACAAGAAATTAAATCCTATGAGAATTCAAGAGAATGAGAGTAACTAGTATTTTACCAATTCTTATATTCAGTTTAGCATTAACGCTATTTTCTTGCAAAGCTAAAAAGCAAGCAGAATCGGTTCCGCCTCCACCGCCTCCTCCAGGTTGGGTTTCAGAGCGTCCTACAAGTTCAATGTATTATGTGGGAATAGGTATAGCAGGTAAAGTTTCGGCTGGTGCTAACTACATGCAAATTGCTAAGGAAAATGCATTGAATGATTTGGCATCGGAGATAAAAGTCAATGTTTCAGGTAACTCTATTTTGTATACCATGGAAAACGAAACAGGTTTCAAAGAAGACTTCCTTTCTACTACCAAAGTATCCTCCTCAGTTAACTTGGAAGGTTTCGAACAGAGCGGTGTATACGAAACCCCTGATTCATATTACGTTTTTTATAAATTGAGTAAGGCGAAATACAAAGAAATAAGAGACGCTAAAATTAGTACTACTATTTCCTTGTCAAAACAAAGTAGAGCAGAGGGCAAGCAACAGGCGAGCAATGGGAATTATTCTCAAGCTATGCAGAATTATTACCAGGCCTTGTCTTCATTAGAGGAGTATATCAATGAACCATTAAAAACTGAAATTGATGGACAAGAGCAGTATTATGGAAATATACTGCTGAAGGAAATGCAGCAATTAGCCAATGAATTGACAATTTCGCCGGTAATTCAAGAGTATACTATTACTCAAGGAAATGTGGTGCCAGACGATAAAACAGTATTTACGATTAAAGACAAAACTGGAAAAGTGCAATATGGAGTGCAAGTTGTGTTCTCTATGGGTGATGAAGTATTGCTAAAGGAAAAAGCAATTTCTGATCACACGGGTAAAGTGAATTCTTCGGTTGGGAAAATTAAAAGTACCGGCAGAAATATTCTTAAAGCTAAGTTGATTGCTGATTTGGATAATAAAAAGCACAAAGTAATTGGGCGCGTGCTTGATAACATTCAGTGGCCATCTACTGCCATGATTATTTTGGTAGAAGCACCTCGTGTGAAATTGATTGTTGATCAAAAAAAGAACGGAGCTGAAGTAAGTAGTGCAGAAGTTTTTCAAGCATTTTCTTCAGCCGCAATAAGCAATAGCTTTATGACCACCGAAAAGGAGAATGAAGCAAACCTAATTGCCAAAATAATTTTAACTTCAAAGGAGAGTGGAGTTTATCAAGATTTATACAGTGTTACTTTTTCTGGTTATCTAAGCTTTCACGATGCTAAAACAAATACCGAAGTTTTCAGAGAATCTTTCGATGGCCTGAGAGGCGTAGACTTGAACTATGATAGAGCCTACAATAAGGGTCTAGAAGCGTTTAAAAAGCGATTGATTTACGAAACTATTCCTAGGTTTCGAAGAAAGCACTTGGATTGAACCAATCTGAATAGCATAACCATATTGACGTAACCTCAACAAGTTAGTTTTTAAGAACGGTTTTTCTTGTTAGTCATAAACTGCTGATTTTTTTTAGTTTTACGAACGCGACTTTCTGAAATAAGTTGCTAAGCTAAAGTGTCCCTATGAAAGCATCAGACTTATTTATTAAAGCCCTTGAAAATGAAGGAGTAGAATACATATTTGGAATTCCAGGAGAGGAAAACTTAGATATTCTCAATTCATTAATAGATTCAGACATCGAGTTGATTTTAACTCGACATGAACAAGGGGCTGGTTTTATGGCGGCGACCTACGGCCGTCTCACGGGAAAGCCTGGTGTCTGCATGTCAACCTTAGGTCCGGGTGCTACAAATTTGGTTACACCAGCTGCATATGCTCAATTAGGAGCAATGCCTATGCTTATGATTACTGGGCAAAAACCTATTAAAAAGAGTAAACAAGGTCGATTTCAAATTATCGATGTAGTCGATATGATGCAGTCGATTACCAAGTTCACTAAGCAAATTGTAAATGGTAACAATATACCTTCATTGGTTAGAGAATCTTTTCGGTTGGCAACAGAAGAACGTCCGGGAGCAGTTCACCTTGAACTGCCTGAAGACGTGGCCGCTGAAGAATCCGATTTTAAACTTTTTGAAGTCGTTGGTCACCGAAGACCAGATGCAAATAACAAAAGCATCGTGTCTGCTTCAAGAATGATTGAGGAAGCAAAAAGTCCTTTAATTTTAATTGGAGCAGGGGCAAACCGCAAAAGAACGAGTTATGCATTAAAAGAGTTTGTTGAACGAACTGGTATTCCCTTCTTTAATACCCAAATGGGTAAAGGGGTAATTGATGAAAGGCACCCACTTTTTTTGGGAACTGCAGCACTTTCAGCAAATGATTTTTTACACAATGCTATTCGTCAAGCAGATCTAATAATTAACGTGGGGCACGATGTAATTGAAAAGCCTCCATTCTTTATGGAAGAGGGCAAACAAAAAGTTATTCATGTGAACTTTTTCCCAGCTGAAGTTGATGATGTTTATTTCCCACAATTGAATGTCGTTGGAGATATTGCACATTCTGTGCACAGTTTAGCCGATATGGTTGATCCTGCCGAACATTGGGACTTCTCATACTACAAAAAGGTTAAAACAGAAGTGGATAGTCATTTGCACAAATATTTTGAAGACAAGCGTTTTCCATTATTGCCTCAACGACTGGTAAATGTTGTGCGTAAGGCATTACCTGAAGATGGAATTGTAACGCTTGATAATGGCGTGTATAAAATTTGGTTTGCTCGAAATTACGAGTGTTACCAGCCCAATTCTTTGTTGCTGGATAATGCATTAGCAACAATGGGAGCAGGATTACCATCAGCGATGGCTGCTAAAATGATTCATCCTAAAAAGAAAGTGATTTCTGTTTGTGGCGACGGAGGATTTATGATGAATTCTCAGGAATTGGAAACTGCTGTTCGGCTAAATCTCAACTTAGTGGTTATCATTCTCAACGATAGCTCCTACGGCATGATAAAGTGGAAACAAGAAGCGATGGGCTTTAAAAATTACGGTTTGGATTACAAAAATCCAGATTTTGTCGCCTATGCCAATAGCTATGGAGCTATTGGTCACCGACCAACAAGTGATGAGGGTTTTAAAACAACATTAAATTCTTGTTTGGAAACGGACGGAGTTCATGTAATTGACTTAGCAGTTGACTATTCCTTGAATCATTCTATTCTAAATGTATTGCTGAAAGAATCGGCTGAAATCATTTAATTCAAAACCATTCATGTTAAAAGTCTACTCACCCTATACGCTTGAGCAAATTGGAGAATATCCACTTATTCCAATGGAATCTATTGATGGGATTATTCAAACTGCTTATGATTTATTCGAAGACAGATCGAAATGGTTGAAGCCACATCAACGAAAAACTATTCTTCAACGATGCGCTAAAATTATGGAAACGCAAATTGAAGAGCTTACCAAAATTGCAGTAAATGAAGGCGGAAAGCCTTATACGGATAGTAAAGTTGAGGTATTAAGAGCCATTAACGGAGTTGAAATAGCTGCAGAAAATATCGGAGAGCTCAAAGGCGGAGAAGTTCCAATGGGATTAACTCCGGCAAGCGAAGGTCGAATTGCTTTTACTCAACGAGAGCCAATTGGTGTTGTGGCATCAGTTAGCGCGTTTAATCATCCACTAAATCTTATTGTTCACCAAGTAATTACCGCTGTAGCTGCGGGTTGTCCAGTAATTGTAAAGCCTGCACCAACAACACCAATGTCCTGTGAGGCTTTGATTGATATTTTAAAAGAAGCTGGATTGCCAAAAGGCTGGTGCCAAATGGTGATTTGCGAAAACGATGTTGCGGAGCGTTTAATTACTGATAATCGAATAAATTACTTCTCTTTTATTGGCTCTGCGAAAGTGGGTTGGTACTTGCGGTCAAAATTGTCGCCAGGAACCCGATGTGCGTTGGAACACGGCGGAGCGGCTCCAGTAATAGTAGAACCCGATGCTAATTTCGAAGAAATGCTTCCTTCTTTAATTAAGGGAGGGTTCTATCATGCAGGACAAGTTTGCGTATCGGTGCAGCGTGTATTTGCACATGAATCGATTTGCAAGGAATTGTCAGAAGAAATTGCCGCTGGAGCGAAAAAATTAAAGGTTGGAGATCCAATGTACGCTGCGACCGAAGTTGGTCCGTTGATTCTTCCTCGTGAGGTGGATAGAGTGGAAGATTGGGTAAATGAAGCGGTTGAAGCAGGTGCTGAGTTACTTTGTGGTGGAAAACGAATTTCCAATACTTGCTTTGAACCTACTGTTCTATTGAATCCACCTGCTAATGCAAGGGTTTCTACTACTGAAATTTTTGGACCAGTAGTTTGCATTTATTCCTATTCGGATAGGGCAGAAGCCATAAAAATTGCAAATAGTTTGGATGTTCATTTTCAAGCTTCCATCTTTACCAAGAATATTGATGTAGCATTGGAGGCAGTTCAAAAACTCAATGCTACAGCAGTTATGGTAAACGATCACACTGCTTTTAGGGTAGATTGGATGCCATTTGGCGGCAGGGATGCTTCTGGAATTGGAATGGGTGGAATTCAATATTCAATGCACGAAATGACGCGAGAAAAATTGATGGTTTTTAAAAGTAATTTACTGTAAATTAATGTGATATGACTGTAAGAAAAGGGTTTAAAGTAGTTACGTTGGCAGTGTTGGTTATTTTGGGAAGCATTGCATTGATTTGGCCTCCAGTACTTTGGAGCATGGTATTGTTTTTACCACTTATTATCTTGGGCTTCGTAGACATGTCGGACAAGAAGCATGCGATTGTAAGCAATTTTCCCGTTCTTGGGCATTTGCGTTACATTCTTGAGTCTATTCGTCCTGAAATACAGCAGTATTTTGTTGAAACCGATGTGGAAGGCGCTCCAATAAATCGAATATTTCGATCGTTGATTTATCAAAGAGCTAAAAAAGTAAACGACACAACTCCATTTGGAACAAAAATGAATGTGTACGCCGAGGGCTACGAGTGGATGGGACATTCTATGTATGCCGCCAAAGACCACACTAAATTTAATGGTCGGGTATTGGTTGGCGGCCCCGATTGTAAAAAGCCATATTCAGCTAGTATGTTGAACATCTCCGCAATGAGCTATGGTTCTCTAAGTAAAAACGCTATTCTGGCATTAAACAAAGGTGCTAAAGCTGGAAACTTTGCGCATAATACTGGTGAAGGTTCCATTAGTCCCTTTCATCTAGAGCCAGGAGGAGATTTAATTTGGCAAATTGGAACAGGTTATTTTGGATGTAGGAATGAAGATGGAACTTTTAGCGAAGATATGTTTGCTGAAAAAGCAACTATGGATAATGTAAAAATGATTGAGATAAAGTTATCTCAAGGTGCTAAACCAGGGCATGGCGGAATTTTACCTGCATCTAAAAACACGGAAGAAATTGCTAAAATAAGAGGCGTCAAACCGTTTACCGATGTGCATTCGCCGCCCACACATTCTACCTTCTCCTCACCTGAAGGATTGATGGATTTCGTGAAACTCCTCAGGGAAAAATCAGGAGGTAAACCGGTCGGCTTTAAGTTGTGCGTTGGCAAAAAAGAAGAATTTTTGTACATATGTAAAGCTATGGTGTCTTCAGGAATCAAACCTGATTTTATAACGGTCGATGGAGGAGAGGGAGGAACTGGAGCAGCTCCGGTAGAATTTTCAAACTCATTAGGTATGCCTTTGAGAGATGGACTTGCTTTCGTAATTGATACCTTAAATGGTTACGACTTAAAAAAGGACATTAAAGTAATTGCATCAGGTAAAATATTCGGAGGATTTCACATAGCAAGAGCTGTAGCATTAGGAGCAGATATGGTTAGTAGCGCAAGGGCGATGATGATGTCTTTGGGCTGCATTCAAGCATTGCAATGCAATAGCAACGTTTGTCCAGTTGGTGTTGCAACCCAAAACAAATCATTGATGAAAGGATTAGACGTAGAGGATAAAGCGCAACGCGTTGAGAATTACCACGAAGGTACAATGAATAGCTTTAAAGAGCTAATGTATGCCGCTGGTGCCAGTGAACCCTCAGAGCTTAAGCGCAAGCACATTAATCGCAGAGTAAGTATGAATACGGTAATGCATTATGATGAAATTTTTCCGCCGGTAGCTCCTGGTGCGTACCACATTGAACAGCCTGAAAAAGAATTGGCTTAGTTTATCTCTAATTGATTGCCTCACAAACTAAATACTATCAAATTCTTGGGGCGTAAAAAGGCTTAACTGAAGACCCCCACCTAAGCGTAGTTTGCAACTACACTTTTTTTATTTTATTTAATAGTGTAATTTTTTAATTTGTCTGAATTATAGGCGTAGTTTCAAACTACGCCCAGCATCGGTATTCTACACGTTCTTTAACCAACCAGCAATGCTGTTTCTTTCTCGGGTATTGGAGGCATGCACTTCATGTTCCATGTCGCTGCTTCTAAAAAAAATCATTCTGCCTCCAAGAGGAGCAATATCTTCTTGAGATTTTCCAACAGGATATAAAGAAAGTATGCCACCGTCAGCTTCTAACCAGCTTACATTAAGGTAGAGAATAATCGAAAAATCGCGTCCTTTTTCTTGTTTGAATTGATCGTGATGCCTTTTGTAAAAACGAAACTTTTCATAACTGGCATAATGACTTTCAACGCTTTTGATAGAAGTAAAGCAAGTCGTATTCAAGTGTTTAATAAATCGATCGATTTTTTTCAAGTAAATCATTTCAAATGGATCGGTACTTTCACCGGCAATCCAATTGATTTTATCGCCTCGTACTGCTTGGTCTATTAAGAAATTATCTTGGTTTCCAATCCCCGATTCTTTCAGTTTCCCTGCAGCATTTAAGCGTTGAATGTTATTGCTCAGCCCCTTAATAGTATCCAGCGTTATAAAATTATTGCAGCAACCATAATCGCGGTCTATCAGCCCTTGAATTAGTTCTTCAAATTGTTCGCTATCATTTTGTTCTTGGTCTTCCATCCTTGGCAAGGTAGGCTGTTTTGGGGCAGGAATTCCCGTCTGAAATGCGCATTTACAGAACGCTAATTAAAGTGGAAAAGATTGTTGCGGTTTCAGTAAAAAGAACACGCTAACTTACCCAACCTTATGCCGTATTAAAGGGTTTATATAAATCATGGAACATCCACGTTTTTGCTTGCATAATAAGCATCGGGCAAGCGTGTTTGTTATTGGAACCCTGTTTAACCATTAAGCGAATAAAAATGAAAAATAATTTTACACTTTTGATCCTCTTTATGTGCGCTTTCAGCATTTCTGCGCAAACCATCTTTACCTTAGATTCTACAGAGCTAACTTCAAGAGTAGTAAAAGATTCAATAGACATTCCTTGGGAAATAGTTTGGGGGCCAGATGACCACATTTGGATGACGGAGCGTTTTGGTAGAGTGAGCAGGGTAAATCCGAAAACTGGAAACCAACAAGTGTTGTTGGATCTATCAGGAGAAGTATATGAACGCTCAGAAACTGGAATGCTAGGAATGGCTTTACACCCTGACTTTGATAACAGTCCGCACGTTTTTATAGCGTACACTTACCTATCTGGCAATAATATTAGAGAACGATTGGTGCGTTTTAACTATGATGGAAGTCAATTGATTGCTGCGGATACTCTGATAGAAAACATTATTGGAAACAATACCCATGTTGGCGCTCGAGTAATAATTTTACCAGATAATACACTGCTTATGAGTACTGGAGACGCTCAGAATCGTTCACTTCCGCAGAACAAATCATCAGTGGTTGGAAAAATTCTTCGTTTAAACTTAGACGGCTCAATTCCAACTGACAACCCTAACCCAAACAGCTACGTATGGTCGTTTGGGCATAGAAATGCACAGGGTTTATGGCGCGCTCCAAATGGGAAAATCTACAGTTCTGAGCATGGACCAACAACAGACGACGAATTAAATATATTGACTGCAGATGGAAATTTCGGTTGGCCAGATGTAGAAGGCTTTTGTGACTCGCCGCCAGAAAATGTGTTTTGTTCAGCCAATAATGTGGTTGAGCCATTAGCAGCTTGGACGCCCACAATTGCTCCCTCTGATATAATTTGGTACAGTCACCCTGCAATTCCTGAATTAACAGACAAATTGCTTATGACTGTCCTTAAGGATAAAAGTTTAATTGCTTTTGAGTTCAATGCTGCTGGGGATGTTTTGCTCAATCAAACGAAATACCTCAAAGGCGATGTCGATAGGTTGAGGGATGTTTGTGTATCACCAGATGGAAAAATTTATTTGGCAACCAACGGTGCTTCTTGGTCGAATTCGAGACCATTTAGCCATTCAATAATAGAATTAAGTAATACCGCTTATTACTCAAACGATACTAATACTAGCTCCATTACTGTGAATTCAACTTTAGACGGAATTAGAGTTGGGCCTAACCCCGTTGTTTCTGGTGAGGCACTAAATCTTTTTATACCACGTAAGGAAATAGGCCAATTTACTATGACTGATGTTATTGGACGCACTGTTTTATCTGCGACGGTAGAAGGCAATGCAGGCATGAGCACAGAAGGTTTGAATGGAGTATACTTTTGGAAACTAAGTTTAGAAAATGGAGTTGCAAAAGAAGGAAAACTGGTTATTCACTAATCTCTAGGTTTTAAATTCAGTACATCGTATCGTATCTTGAATTAGCTGCTGTGCCCGAAAAGATTGCTTAAATTGGTGTTTCATAAGGAGCTGAATTATGACACTAATTTCCGAAACAAATGAAGAGCGGATAAAAACTCTTTTTAGCGATCAAAAAGATTTTTTTCGTACTGGTAAATCACAAGGCATTGATTTTAGAATCAGTCAATTAAAGCTTCTGAAAAAAGCGGTACTCACTCATCAATCAAGCATTGAAGAAGCTTTGTGGAGTGATCTGCACAAGTCACCCGAAGAGGCCTACTTGACTGAAATTAATATTGTATTAAGTGAAATTGAAAACCATCTAAAGCATCTTAAAAAGTGGGCTAAACCAAAAAGAGTTTCTACCCCATTAATTCTGTTTCCTTCAGCAAGTAAAGTGCTATATGAACCTTTAGGTGTTTCATTAATTATAGCACCGTGGAATTACCCCTTTCAGCTCTTAATTAACCCTTTAATTGGCTCTATTTCTTCGGGATGTTGTAGTATTTTAAAGCCTTCACCAGCTGCACCCGCCGTTGCCTTGGCAGTTGAAGAAATGATTAAAGCGTTTTTTGAACCCGACTACTTAACAGTAGTTCAAGGCGGTAAAGAAACCAATAACTTCTTGCTAGCACAGCCTTTCGATGTAATCTTTTTTACCGGTAGCTCTCGAGTGGGCAAAATTGTAATGCAAGCCGCATCGGCGCATCTATCTCGCGTAATTCTGGAGTTGGGGGGTAAGAGTCCTTGTGTGGTTGATGCTGGCGCAAATATTAAAGTGGCGGCTAAAAGAATCGCCTGGGGAAAACTTATTAATGCTGGACAAACCTGTATTGCCCCCGATTATTTGCTGGTACAAGAGAGCATTAAAGAGGAACTGCTAAATGAAATTGAATCCGTCATTAAAGAAATGTATGGAACAGAAATAGAAGAAAGTAGGTTTTATCCGCGGATAATAGATAACGCAGCTTTTGATCGGCTATTGGAATTGCTAAAAGCAGGAAGCATTCGATTTGGTGGAAAATTTAACCGTAAAGATCGTTTTATTGAGCCCACCATTATTGAAGATATAAAGTCCAATGACCCCATAATGCAGCAAGAAATTTTTGGCCCTATTTTACCTGTTATTACTTACGATGCTATTGAGGAAGCCTACGCTTACATTAATGAAAATGACAAACCATTAGCACTTTATTATTTCGGTAATAAAAGCAAAGGCAAAGAAGTGCTTTCAAAAACGACTTCAGGCGGAGCATGCATTAACGATACCATTATGCACATTGCCAATCACAATTTACCATTTGGTGGAGTGGGGAATAGTGGTACTGGAAAATACCATGGTAAAGAAAGTTTTTTGGCTTTTAGTAATTCTAAGGCGGTCGTAATAACGCCTACTTGGATTGACCTTCCTTTGAAGTATGCTCCTTTCAAATTTTTTAAACTACTCAAACGTATTATTTAAGCAACTGTTAAATTCAAAAGCAGTAAAGAATAAAGAGCACTAATTCCAGGCTTTAACTTCGCCCATGCTTATGTTTAAAAACAGTAGCTTATGTTGAGTTGGAAGTAGCACTCCACTTTCAGTGCTTTTCCATGAATCCCAGGTGGCTTTAACGCCGCCTATTGGAATAACACTTGCCCATATTTTAAACGCATAAGGAAGTCCTGATTCATCTAAAAGCCACAAATAGGAATCGCCGGATGTATTGCCACCAGAGGTATAAGTTACCAAAAGTGCTTTTTCGCCATTTTAGAGCAAAACAATGCGGCGCTCAGTTCCGGGATCAAATATTTTTAGTGGAGCAACGAGCCAAAAGGAGTCGTTATTGAAATAACCAACAGCCGTTTCTATGATTTCCAGTCGTGCATCGCCTTCAACTGGAGCCTTGTTAACCCAAACCATACTTGAGTCGGGATGTTGAATATTTAAAAGAACCTTATTATCACCCCATTCAACGCTTACTAATTGTTGCTGCTTATCCCATTTGTAATGATGTCTACCCACAAAGGTCCATTCAAGATAGTTTGTATTTTCATAAGCAACGGCTCCTAATGCAGTCAACATTTTTACAGCCAATTGCTCTGCCTCTTTAGATGGTATTCCCTCAGGCAATTGTTCATTATAAACAAAGAAAAGACAAGTTAAAACGGCAATTACAACTAAGATAAAGCCGAGCAGTATCTTAGCAATTTTCTTAAATTTGGAATTATTTTTTTCATGTTTTTCTAGGATAGAATTTTATGTTGGAGTATCCTCAAGGCTAATATAGAGTAAATAGCTTACTGTGTTTTGGTGCTTTTAATTGTTTGATTATAAAGCCTAGTTTACAGACATACGCTTACTAGAAAGGTTTATGTATTTCATACTGGTATTTTTTTCGAAAAATGAAAGCTAGCGTGCAGATTTGAGTCGTAAATCTATTTATTTTTAAAAAAAAATTATATGAAGATACAGTTTAATACAGACAACAACATTGAGGGAAACGAAAGACTAGAAAGCTATTTTCTAACCATAATAGAAGATCAATTATCGAGATATAGCAGTCACATTACGCGCATTGAAGTGCATCTTTCAGAAGCTAGCTCGAAGCAAGGTTCAGAAAATAACATGCACTGTGTATTAGAAGCTCGATTAAAAAATTTGCAGCCAATTGCCATAAAGAGCGCCGAAAATACTGTGGAGCGTGCAGTAAGTAGCGCACTGAGTAAGTTAAAAACGACTCTTGATAGGCAGTTGAAAAAGTAAAAGCGTTGCAGTGAAGTTGATATTAAATGAAAAATGCACAAACATCAATTAATCGCTAAAAATATCGTCAGCTTAATAAGTTGCTAAAATAATCTCCAACAAATCAGAAGGTTAACGGGATAATAAGTGCATACATAGAAGCAGCTGACTGAGAACAGTTAAAAGCTGTTTCTTTTGTTTTTTTCGGTGATTGTATGATACTTGAAAATGCGCTTGCTCTCATACGCAACTAATAATTCGGACCGACTATTTTCCCAAATCGTTTGGGAAGTTTATCTTCAAAATACATATTTTTTTGAGTAAAGGGATGCTTGAAGCTTAAGGAATAAGCATGCAAGTAGAGTCCTTTACCATTAAGTATCAATTCTTCTATTCCATAATCTTTATCTCCTAGAATTGGATTGCCGATACTGGCTAAATGTTTGCGCAATTGGTGCCTTCTGCCAGTTTTGGGGTCCAGTTTTACCAAATTGAGTTTATCGAATCTTTTTGAAGCAACAGATGCTATTAATTGAAAGTTGGTATGGGCTTGTTTACCATCGATATTAGTTGTGATAGTTCCAGCCTTCTGCATTTCACCAATCGTAATTGCATAATAGATTTTTCTAACCTTTTTATCTTCGAACAATTGAGCTAAAGCTCGAATGCCACTACTCGTTTTTCCAATCAACAGTATCCCCGTGGTGGCAAAGTCTAGACGGTGAGCGGGTTGCGGTTTTGTAGCATCAGTCATTTTACTGGGTTGAAGGTTTTGCACCAAAGCATGAGCAACAGTTTTAAATGTATTTCCGCTCACAACAATTCCTGCAGGTTTATGAATTACAGCTAAATAATCATCTTCAAACAAAACGTTGAGTGGATAGATGAGTTTTTTACTTGGGCTAATTGGAGCCGGAATGGATAAACGAATGCGTTCGCCGCCGTTTATAAAAGTAGCCGTTGAAGCAATAACGTCATTTACAGTAACGTACTTTTTCTTGAGTGCTTTTTTAAGCGCAGACTTTGTTAGAGCTCCTGTAAAAATTCCAACGCCGTATTCTTGTAATCGAATAGGAGTGGGAATGTTGGGTACGATATGGGTTTCAGTGGAAACGATTTAGTTACTCAAAATAGAAAAACTCATCTTCCAATTCGCCACTAGCGTTGTATACACTTTTATATTCGGCAATAGGCGCTTCTTTGTAGCCAACTTGAAGAGCAACTTCAATAATGGGTGTGTCCGAATCATTTAAATAGGCCATTGAAACCTTTGTATTTTCAATGATTAGATCTTCTCGAACACAAGCTTTTGGAAATTCAGAGCGAATTTGATTTTGATCTTCTTCAAAGGCATCATCCAAAAGTCCCTTTAAGCTTTGTTTGTTTTCGTTTAGGTAAAGTTCGCGTTTTTCTTGAGAAAAATTATCCATTTGTGTAAGCTCTTATTAGTTGTAGTGCGAAGTTAAACTTCTTGTGCTTTACTTTTCCATTAGCTGACTGTATTTGCTTATCAGAGAAACAAAGCTTTATTCCAGCGCTTCTTGCTCTTCAGTCAACTGCTTTCGATACAACTCAGCATAAGCAGAACTTTCGTTTTTAAGCAAGGATTCATGTGTACCTTGTTCTAGAACTTTGCCGTCGTCCAGCACAAATATTTGATCGCAGTGTGCTACTGAGCTCACTCGGTGAGAGATGATCAATGTGGTTTTGTCTTTCATTACCGAAGTCAGGTTGTTTATGATACCTTTTTCAGTTTCGGTATCAACTGCAGATAAGCAATCGTCAAAAATTAAAATATGAGGTTTACCTACAATTGCCCTTGCAATTGATATGCGCTGCTTTTGCCCACCCGAAATCGTAATTCCACGTTCGCCCAGTTTGGTTTCAAAACCTTTTGGAAAACCTTTAATATTATCGTAAATCTCCGCATTTTTGGCAGCCTGTTCAATTTCTTCTCGGCTTATGTCCAGCTGAGTACCAAAGGCAATGTTTTCTGCAATAGTTTCAGAAAACAAAAACACATCTTGTGGAACGTATCCTACTGATTTTCGAAGAATGTCTAAGTTCAGAGTTTTAATGTCTTTTCCGTCTATCAAAATAGAGCCATTATCGGGATCGTATAGGCGACTCACCAAGCTCGCTAAAGAAGATTTTCCAGCACCTGTTCTTCCCAAAATAGCAACCGATTCTCCAGCATTGATTTTTAAGCTGATGTTTTGTAATGCTTTTATGCCTGAATCGGGGTAAGTGAAAGACACATTTTTAAATTCAATGTTTCCATTTATTTCCATTTGCTCCTTGCTGGGATTTACAATTGAAGCCTTGGTTTCCATAAACTCATTGATGCGTTCTTGAGAAGCGGCTGCGCGCTGCACCAAAGAAGTTACCCAGCCCAAACTGGCTACCGGCCAAGTAAGCATATTTACATAAATCATAAATTCGGCAATGTTTCCCATGCTAATTTGCCCATCCATAGCCAATCGTCCACCAATAAAAATGGTCATTATAGTACTTACTCCTATTAGTAAAGTCATAAGTGGCATAAACACAGCGTTTACCTTCACCAAGTCTAGGTTTTTATTTTTGTAATCTTCCAATTCGTTTTTGAAATAAGCTTCTTTATCCAATTGCTGGTTGTAGGCTTTAATGACTCTAATGCCTGAAAATGCCTCTTGAACGTATGTATTTATTGCTGAAAGTTGTCGCTGAATGACCTCGCTCTTTTTATTGATAATATTACTCACATAGTAAATCCCAATGGACAGCAGTGGAAGCGGAGTGAGCACATAAACGGTCAACTCAACACTTACATTTAACATTGCGGTTATCACAAAAGTGAATAACACTACTAGGTTTATAGTGTACATAATTGCTGGCCCGAAGTACATGCGCACTTTACTTACATCATCACTAATGCGATTCATTAAGTCGCCCGTATTGTTTTTGCGATAAAACGCCAGTTCTAAATTCTGATACTGCTCAAAAATGGCGTTTTTCATATCGTATTCAATCAACCTTGACATTACGATAATCGTCATTCGAGTAGTAAAAAGAAAGAAACCTTTTAGTATTGCGAACCCTAATACTAGCGCTGCAAAAATCAATAGTTGTTCAGTTAGCTCGCTGTAAATCAGCTTACTTTCAACACCTTCTCCTGCCAGTTTATAGTTTTTAGTAGCCTCTAAAACGGTGTCTAAGGCCTTGCGAATAACCTGTGCTGGGTAAATAGCAAATAGGTTGGAAATGGACACGAATAGAATACCAAGAAACAAACGCCAGCGGTACTTCCAGAAGTATTTGTTAATTGTATAAAGAGCCCTCATGTATGCTTAATATCACTTTTGTAGGTAAGGAATTTGACTACATTTGCCGCGTCCAATTCAAGCGGCAAATGTAGGCAGAGAAAGAATCCTAGTTAAGTTAAAAGTTATTAGAAATGGAAAACTCCACAATTGAATCAAACGTTCTTGAGCAGATGATGCTTAAGGAGCACGAACAAGTTGTTTTTTGTACAGATAAAGCAACTGGCCTTAAGGCTATTATAGCCATTCACAATACCGTTTTGGGTCCTGCATTAGGTGGAACGAGAATGTGGCAGTATGAAAATGAAGCATTAGCATTGAACGATGTGTTGCGTTTGTCCAGAGGAATGAGTTATAAAGCAGCCATTAGTGGATTGAATCTGGGTGGCGGAAAAGCAGTAATTATTGGGGACTCAAGAACGCAAAAAAACGAAGCACTCATGCGTCGTTTTGGAAAGTTTGTCGACAGTCTTGATGGAAAATACATTACAGCTGAAGATGTTGGAATGTCTCCAATTGATATGGAGTATATTCACTATGAAACGGACCACGTTGCTGGTTTGCCAACTTCGTTGGGTGGAGGTGGTGACCCATCGCCAGTTACAGCTTATGGTGTTTACATGGGAATGAAAGCATCGGCAAAAAAGATGTATGGGTCTGACAGTTTAGCTGGAAAGCGAATCATTGTTCAAGGAGCAGGTCATGTTGGCCAATACCTGATAGACTATTTAGATAAAGAAGGTGCCAAGGTAGGAGTGTCAGATATCTTTGCAGATAAGATAAAAGAGGTAAAACACAAATTTCCTAAAGTTGATATCGTTGATCCAAATGGAATTTACGATGAAGCTATGGATATTTACGCTCCTTGTGCCTTAGGTGCTACTATTAATGATGATACGCTTTCTAAACTGAAATGCGCAATTATTGCTGGTGCAGCAAATAATCAATTGGCAAATGAGGCCAAACACGGGCAAATTGTTGTGGATAAAGGTATGATTTACGCTCCCGATTTTCTAATTAACGCTGGAGGCCTTATAAATTGTTATTCTGAATTAGAAGGATACAACAGAGATCGAGCAATGAGCAAAACGGAAGAAATTTACAATACCACAATGAATATTCTTATTCGCGCTGAACAAAACAGTATGCCTACCTATCAAGCGGCAAATGAAATGGCTGAGCAGCGCATTGAAGCCATTGGGAATATTAACAAAGTACTTTAAACAAGCGTTTAAACAAAAAATACATGCTCAATCGGAGATATTTAAGAGTCAAAATTCTACAAGCTTTATACGCTTGGATTCAATCTGGATCTGAAGATTTACCTAAAGCCGAGCGGGAAATGCAAAAAAGTGTAAATCAAGTTTATGACTTGTATTTTAGTATGCTTTTGTTAGTGGAAGAGGTATTTACATCTGCTCAAAATTTAATTGAAGTCAAAAAAGAAAAAATATTGCCTACCGCCGAGGATTTGAATCCAAATCTTCATTTTGTGCAGAATAAAGCGGTAGAGAAAATTGTAAATAATACGGAGTATCGTCGAGGAATTGAAACTCGAAAACTATCTTGGGATTTAAATTCAGAAAACGTCAGAAAATTATTTCGCCAAATAGAGGCGAGTAAACTCTACAAAAATTACATGGAGAAAGAAGAAGATACGTTTAAAAACGACAAATCTTTTTTGATTAAAATCTATGAGGAGTTTTTTGTGGATAACGAAGTGTTTGACCAATTGTTGGAAGAGCAAAACATGTATTGGGTGATTGATTTAGAAATAGTAAATATTGCAATTGTTAAAACCCTACAGCGACTTAAAGAACGCCATACTCACTCTGACCATATCCTTGCGGATTTGTTTAAGGATAAAGAAGAGGATACAAAATTCATGCGTGAACTATTTCGAAAAACCTTGAGTTTTGATAAAGATTATACCGATTTAATTGAAAAGCAAATAAGTAATTGGGATATCGATCGATTGGCTCAAATAGATATTATTTTATTGAAAATGGCGCTGTGTGAGTTTGAGCATTTTGCTGGAATACCGGTTAAGGTTTCTATGAATGAGTATATAGATTTAAGTAAGAATTTTAGTACGCCAAGAAGCAAAGGATTTATCAATGGCGTGCTGGATAAAATTGTTGCCAAATGGAAAGACGAGGGAAGAATTAATAAAACTGGCCGCGGATTAATAGAGTAATTATGGAAGTTCAAATTTTGAATCAACACAATTCTGTGGTGAACAGCTTTTTGGCTGAACTTAGGGATGTTAAGGTTCAAAAAGACTCCATGCGCTTCAGGAAAAACATTGAACGAGTCGGTTGGTTTTTGGGCTATGAAGCCTCTAAATGCTTAGATTTTAAGACGCAAAGTGTCAATACGCCGTTGGCAATGGCTGAGGAGAAGACCTTTTCAAACGCATTAGTTGTAGCATCTGTTTTACGCGCTGGAATGCCATTGCACAATGGTGTGCTCGAGGTTTTTGATAGAGCAGAAAATGCTTTTATTTCGGCTTACAGAATAGAAGCAGAAGATGGTACGCTAGATTTTAAGATAGAGTACAACGCATCGCCAAATTTGAAAGGTAAAACAGTTTTATTGTGCGACCCAATGCTAGCAACTGGCAATTCTATGCTCTTGGCCTATGAAGCTTTGCTAGAACATGGCACCCCAGAGCAAGTCATTATACTTTCGGTAATTGGGAGCGAAAAAGGGGTAGAGTTGGTGAAGAAAAAGTTCCCATCAAACACTGTACTCATCATTGGAGCGGTAGACCCTATTTTGAATGAGCAGTCCTACATTGTACCTGGTTTAGGTGATGCTGGAGATTTGTGCTATGGAACGAAGGAATAGTGTTTAAGGGAAAGTAATGCCAATAGATTGATTCGGAAGACCAATTGCTTTTCTATTTTCCAAAAGCGAAAACTACATTTGATGAATTGAGGTAAACAAGTAGAGCGGAATATTCTAGTTTTATAACTTCGGTAATTAAATTAGAGCAAAAAAAAGAGGGTTTCTAAAACTCTTTAAATAGTTAAAAGAGAAAATTCACATGCACAAGATTATCCTGTTATTCATAGCATTATCAATGGTGTTCGTTAGTTGCGAGGAAGGCGGTGGTGAAGGCGCTTACTTTTTTGAAGATGAGTATTATGAGGATGACGAGTATGAGCAAGAAATTGTAGAAGACAAAACAGTTAAAGAAACGGCTACTCCTCCAGCAAGAGAAGTTATTCCGGAAGACTTAGAAGAAAGAGGCTTCGAAGATGCTCAGGATAAGCAGTTTAAGCCTGAAACGGTGCAGGGGTTAATCGATGTTGTTACTACCAATAATGAATTGGATACGGACAAGGTGGTTGCTAATATCATCAATAACCTCAAATACATAAGTAAGCAAACCTTAGGTATGGCATTTACCTGCGACTACTATGGGTATTTTACCACCAATTTGTTAATTCCAATGAAAGAAGGTGAAGAGTTTACGTCTATCTATTTGCCTCGAAAATTTGGTAAGAAAAAGTATCACTTTATTCTTATGAATTACAAAGGAAACATTGCTTGTAAAAATTATGCAGTTGAATGCAATCAGAATACCATGGGGTACAATGAGTTATTTGTGTTTTGGCCAGAGAATAGTAAACAAAAAACACAATGTGGAATGATCATAGCCATCTCTGATGATTATCTTAAAGACATTAAAACGAGATTGAATATCAATTACCGAATAGGGGAAGAAGATGCTGATTATACCAGCTATGGGAATGTTGAATACCTGCTTGAAAAATCGATTCCAGGATCTATTTAGGATATTACCCCAGACCCAATTAATTCTTCACCGTTATACCAAGCTACAAACTGACCAGGAGCAATCCCCCAAGTGGGCTTTTCAAAGAGCACATATACCCCATTTTTTCGAGCTATTAACTTTGCTTTCTCTAAAGGTTGGCGATAACGAATGCGCACATCAAATTCTTTTTGCGCACCAATATCGAGTTTTAGATCTTTTCTTACCCAATGCGCGTCCTCGGAAGGCACGAATAATCCTTTGCGGATAAGTCCAGGAAAATCATGACCTTGTCCCGTATAAACAATATTCTCCTTGGTGTCAGTATGCACTACAAAAAGCGCTTCTGGAGTTCCTCCAATGCCTAGACCCTTGCGCTGACCAATGGTGAAGTAGTGCGCACCGTTATGCGTTCCTACTTTTTTACCCATGGTTTTCGAATATGAGTAAGGAGCGGTCATTTCTTCTAATTCGTTTGTGCTATCTAATGAGGCATATATAGCGTCATTTGAATCAATTTCAATAACATCGCCTGCTTTTGGTTTTAGTTGTTGTTGAAGAAAATCTGGCAATTTTACTTTTCCAATGAAACACAAGCCTTGAGAGTCTTTTTTGCCCGCTGTTACTAAACCCGCTTTTTCAGCCATTTTGCGCACGTCGGGTTTTTCCATATCTCCTATTGGAAAAAGTGCCTTTGACAGTTGCTCTTGATTTACTTGACACAAAAAATAACTTTGGTCTTTGTTTGCATCTGCGCCCGCAAGTAGACGAAACGTTTCTTTGCCACTGATTTCTATAGAGTCTTTTCTGCAATAGTGACCAGTAGCAACATAATCGGCGCCAAGCTGCAGTGCTGCCTTTAAAAAAACATCAAACTTTATTTCACGGTTACAAAGCACATCTGGGTTTGGAGTTCTTCCAGCCTCGTATTCTCGAAACATATAATCTACAATACGCTCTTTGTATTCTTTGCTTAAATCTATGGTTTGGATTGGAATTCCAAGCTGATCAGCGACTAATTGAGCGTCATAACTGTCCTCAACCCATGGGCAATCGTCAGATATGGTTACAGAGGTGTCGTGCCAGTTTTTCATAAACAAGCCTATCACTTCATAACCTTCCTCAAGTAGTTTTAGTGCCGCCACACTTGAATCTACTCCGCCGCTCATACCTACAACTACCCTTTTCACAGGTGCAAAAGTAGGTTTTCTTATTTCCTTTAAAATTGATTGTATGCTAATTATTGCTATTAAGCAGCAATAATAAAACGCAGATTTCATGGTTAAATGAAGGGGTATGTATTGTTCAAACACTATACATTTGGTAGGTATTAAATTGCTTTTGTCATGTTTAGAATTCTCACAACTTTTTTACTCGTTTTTTTATTAAATGCTGCTATTGCTCAGGATTTTGCTGTGCAGTTTAACGGCTCAAATACCACTATCGCTCCTGATTCTTCCAAGGTGGAAATCGTAAACGGTTCAGCAATAGTTTTTAGCCTCTGGGTAAATACCGATTGGACTACCAACAATTTTTACGTTTTTGATTGGGCCGATTCGTTAGATTACAAACAGAGCAACGATAATATGCGGTTTAATTTACGAGGAATTAGAACTGGAGTGGCTCGATTTGGGTTTTACTGTAATTCTGCTTCACCGACTACGGTGGAGGCAAATTTATCTGCTTACAATAACGCATGGACAAATATTGTTTGCACATTAACCCCTAAGAGCATTGGTTCTGTAACATCTACTTACTTGCAGAGTATTTATGTAAATGGCGTTTTGTTGGATAGCACCACAGCTACAGTAGCTGCAATTAATACAGGAAACAATTCGATTCATATAAATAAAGGCAGCCACTTTAGAATTGGCAGTCGTTATGGTGAAGATACCTTGACTTTTTATAGTGGTGCAATTGATAATTTCCAAGTGTCAAAAAACACACTTAACAATAACGACTTAAAAACATTGGCGTGTGATAAAAACACAATCCTTCCTCAATCAATTCTATTTTATGCATTTGACGAGGGAAATGGAAGTACTTCTATAAATAGTTCGGCTAGCAAGGCAGCAGGAGGAATTAAAAACGGTGCTTGGGTATTGGGCGCAACAAATCCAAATAATTTAACGCCTATTTCATCTTTTACCGATACAAGCGATTCTCCTTCTTTGGCTGCTAAGTTTACAAATACAAGTCAAAATGCAAGTTCTTATAAATGGACTTTTGGGGATGGCGATTCAAGTAGCAGTGTTAATGTTTATCATAGTTTTCCATATCCAGATACTTTTAGGGTGTGCTTGGAAAGCCAGAATGAATGCGGTAAAATCGGGAATAAATTCTGTAAAGAAGTTATTATCATTTGCCCTGAACCTGACATCAAATTAAAAAGCTCCGTAGTCGATAAAAAAGCAATTTTTAATGTGGATACTGCTTCAAATTATTATTTGTACGCTTGGGATTTTGGAGATAAATCTTGGAGTCGATCGGGAGCTGATTTGAGTGAAGTTTTTTATGAGTTTCCGAAAAATGGAACTTATACTGTTTGCGCGGCTGTGCGGAGCACATGCGGTCGGGACACTTTTTGCAGAGAAGTTGTGGCAGGTCCAACCGGATTTGGGTATTCAGCTAACTTAGGTGAGGTCAGCGTGTATCCAAATCCGTTTAGCACCAATTTTACAATAGATAATAGTACAGGGAAAGTAATTAATTATGAAATGGTCAATGCAATGGGCGAAACTGTTTTATTTAATTCTGAGGCCAATAAAACAAAGCTAATTGATACTGAATCTTGGAAATCGGGTGTGTATTTTTTACGGGTTACATTTGATGAAAATTCAGTTGTCCATAGTGTAATTAAGCGATAAGCGCTCACTAAACTATTACTAAGTTTGTTTTAATAAAACAATTATGAGACGTACATTTCTTTTCTTTTTTTGGGTGTTTTTAGGTATTCAGGTCATTCGAGTAGATTATGACATACCAGAATCAGTTCCTGAAAATGATTTAATTGCACTAATGAACCCACCAGAGGAAGTAGCTAATATTCTCACAAAGTCTTGTTACGACTGTCACTCTCACAAGACTGAGTACCCATGGTATTCGCAGGTGGCGCCATTTAGTTGGTGGACGACCCATCACGTAGCAGAGGCTAGAATGCATTTCAACTTTAGTAAATGGAACGAAATGTCCCAAAAGGATCTGGAAACATTTGCCGAAGAAGCTGAATATGAAATCAACGAAGATGAAATGCCGCTACCTCCATATACTTGGATACATAGCGGGGCAGACCTTGCTGAAGGTGAGAAAGAAATAATGATAGCATGGCTTAACGATGTTGGCTATTAATACTATTTGAGCTTGTCCTTAAAAAAGCTACTTTTTCTTACTACTCAATTACCTTACCCCCCTGAAAGTGGAGGTGTAATTAAGAGTTTTCATCTGCTGCAACACTTTTGTTTGCACTACACTGTAACTCTTGCAACGCTGCTTAAAAACGACGACAAGAATTACCAATCGACATTATTAACCAAAGTATCACTTGCGGAGTTTATTGGAGAAGAAATTGTGTCTGAGCGCAATGCAGTCAATTATTTGAAAAGTGTTTTAGCGAGAAAAACCTTGAATGAATACCGCAATTTCTCAATTGAATTTGCAGCGAAAATTGAAGCACAATTAATTACTACCGATGTAGTCTTTATCGATCATTTTGAAATGTTTCAATATGTACCAAACAACTATTCGGGAAAAGTGGTTTTTCATGAGCACAATGCAGAATGGTTGCTTTGGGAGCGTTTTTCGAAAATTGAAGCAAATCCGATAAAGTCATTTCTACTAGGTTTTGAATCCAAAAGAATTCGCAAAAAAGAAATTGACTTTGTAAACCGATCGAACATCACTTTTGCTTCACCGAACGATAAAAACGAACTTCAAAAAAACGGTGCAGAGCTCAAGAAACTTAAGGAGACGTATCATTTAGGGAATGATAATTTATTGAAACTGTCTGACCCGAATTATTCAGACTTGCCCAATGATATAATATTTATGGGCACCTTAAGTTGGGAAGCAAACGTTGACGGATTACTCTATTTCTTATCGGATGTTTTTCCTGAAATTTTGAAAGTTGATGCGGGCCTAAAATTCAATATTGTAGGTCGAAACCCAGACTCGCGATTAATTGAAGCATCTGAAAAATATACTGAGAATGTCGTTTTTCATGGCTTTGTCGATAGTATCGAAGACGTTTTTAAACTAGGAAGAGTCTTTATTCTTCCGCTAAGGTTTGGCAGCGGAATGAAGGTGAAGTTCCTTGATGCACTTTACGCAGGAATGCCAGTGGTTACGACCTCAATTGGAGCGGAAGGCATAGACCTAAAACACGATGAACATGCTTTGATTTGTGATGATTCTGACGAATTTTCTACTTCGGTTTTAGAACTGTTATCCAATTCAGAAAAATGGAAAACGATGAGCAAAGCGAGTAGGGCATTAGCCAATCAAAAATATACTTGGCAGACACACCTTAAAGAAATTGAAAAAGAGTTAAACTCTATTTTCTGATAAGTACTTCTCTTGTAGAAGTGCCATTGTCAAACTGAATTTCAATAATATAAGCTCCAGAAATTAGTTCTTCAATAGATAACTCTGTTACCACAGAATTTGCAATTTCAGCCTGCATAACTTCCTTTCCTGACAAATCAAATAAACGGACTAATTTCAGGCTCTCACCTTCAATAGTTACTTTTCCTTCACTTGGGTTAGGGTATATAGAATAACCTTTTGAAATTATATCAGAAACACTTAATGTTTTATCAAAATCGAACTCAGTAGAAATTTCGCTGGTACACTTACCAACAGTAATTGATACGGAATAGATTCCAGATCTTGTTGGCTTATAAGTCTGTTTTGTTTCACCAAAAACTTTTCCATCCTTATCATACCATTGGTAGCTATCTGCTGCTGTTGCACTAAGTTCAGTGCCGTTTTGAGTAATTGTTGGCGCAGCTGGCAATGCATTTACATTGACAGTGTCTTTAGCAGAATTTTTACAACCTGTTGTTCTATCGGTATAATTGTAGGTTATAGAATGAGTTCCAACACTTGCAGATACAGGCGCGAAATTTGCCCCTGAAACACCAGTTCCTGAAAATATGCCTCCAGTAGGATTAGAACCATTAATTGCAAATAATGCAGATCCTTCACAAACATTACGTGAAAGAAATGGTAGTCTAAAAGTTACTATAGGCAATGCAACAACATCTATGGTTTGACTTGCGGTATTTGAGCAACTGTTGCCATCGGTATAAGTATAGGCAATGGTGTGTGAGCCATTTCCTAAAACCTTAGCGTCGAAAGAAGCTCCGGCTGAACCATTTACCGAATAGGAGCCCCCAGAAGGAAATCCAGTCGTAATGTTAAAAGCTGAACTGTCTTCACATACAGCAGTAAAAGGGGCTAACATAACAGTTGGCAATGGATTTACTTTTAAGATTTGAGAAGCAGTATCTGAACAACCGTTACCAGAGGTGTAGCGGTAAATGATTTTATGATTACCAGGGCCCGCTGAATTGATAACAAATAATTGCCCAGACACAAATGGATTAATAAAAACTCCGCCCCCAGGCATTCCGCCTTTTAATGTGTCAAAACCGTTTGTATTGCAAATAGCATTAAAGGCGTTTAAAGATACGGTCGGCTTTTGACCTACAGACAATTGAACTGTATTACTAGAATCTACACATCCGTTAAAGCTCAACGTTAGTTGATATTTTCCAGATTGAGAAGCCTTATAAGCATTCATTGTGTCGTTGGTTAATACTTGTCCGTCTTTATACCATTGGTAGCTAAATCCTGAAGTAGAATTCTCTAATTTTATTGAATCTCCAATACAAATTGCTGCAGCAGTATCTTTATAAATTGACTTGTTACTTGCAAATGTCAATATATACTCTGATGCATTTTGTGAGGTTAGTGAAAGGCTGGTTGAAGTTTGACTCGCTTGGCTAAGTGACCAGTTTGCAATACTATTATTTGCTCGTTTTGCTAGGTCAATAAAGCAAGAACTGTTTGCACCATAAAAGGAGTTTTTTGTTTGATAATAAGCAATATTTGCTCTAGGATTTGTGCCTCCGATATAATGAATTCCCCAATATCGAGTTGTATCAACAGCAGAAACAGAAGCCGGAAAATTTGAGGAATTGGATTTTTTATCGACTCTATACATATGCACCGCAGTAGGGGCACCTGAAATACTTGTTGCCCTTAGAGAGTCGCCATTAGGATGTGACATGAAAATAAGTGCAGGAGAGCCATAATTATGAACACTGGCATCTCCAATAGGAGCAGAAGAAGTTTGACGTGTAGGTGAATTAATTAATGTTCCTGTATGACTATTGCCTGAATGATCAGTTAGACTTGTTCCAGTTGTTTGATCCATTTTCCAATATGCCTCCAATGAGGAATAATTAGGATGGGTAGAAGAAACAGATTTACACATATAATTTCTGATCGTTGCTTGAGAAAGTCCTGCTTTCCAAATACTAACCTCATCCATTTCACCATTAAATGTTCTAGCGACGTTATAATTTTGACCTATTTGGAAAGTTGTATTCGTAGTTATACTGCCTGTTTGAGTTTGTGAAGCATCTAGAACGCCATCAACATATATTTTCATTGTTTGGCCATCATAGACACCTGCAATGTGATACCATTTACCTGTTGAAAGTGCTCTTGTACTATTTAGCTTATAAGCACTCCTACCGATACCTATAACGAATTGGAGTCTATCGTATGCTAGTGCTCCACCATCACCAAAACGCATTAACGTTGGTACCCCATTTTCCTCTCCAAATAAAGAAGCAATGTTAGCTCCAGGCTGAGAAGTATTAGTATTGAATTGATCAACTTTAACCCAACCCATAAGTGTTAATGCGCTGCCACTTAAATTAATAGTACCACAATTCACATAACTGGAACTACCGTTAAATTCAAGCATTTTTCCTGAACCTTGTGCAACGACCGAACCATAAACAAATAGGAATAATGCAGAAATTATAGGTGTAAATATTTTCATTACTAGAAGTTTATCAATTTTTATCTTGTTGCGAAGATACCAATATTATTTTTGGGTTTTATTAGATGATGGATCATATTGACAAATTTAATAGCGAGCTTACAGAAGCTCCATTCATTAGCTGTTGCGTTTGCGAAATAAACTTTGAAGCAACAGGAGTAAAGTACATCGTAGAAAAAAGTTTTAAACGTGTTTCGGAAAACGTGCAATACTCTATTTATGAATATGCAATTTGTTGGGACTGTGCCCAAAAGTTTCAGGAAAAAATAAGCCCAGAATCCAATGAGGCCATTCAAACCTATTTTTTTGATCAATTGAGAAATAGGCCTCCTCGTTTTTTTGAAGAAGATGAAAATCCATTGCATGTCTCGTTATCTGAATGCATGGTTAAGGGTACTAAAACTGCTGATCTAACCGAATATACCATGTGTGGTGTATTTCGAGATGGACAATTTTCTATGGATGCCTTACCTTATGTATTGAGTTCAGCGGTTCTTGGGGAAATCGCAGAAAAATTATCAGCAAGCACTAAGGATGAAATGGATGACTTTAGGGAGACCTATCTCGGCGGACCCCCAGAGCTAGAGGAGCTTTTTAAAGGAAGACCAGTAGTGTTTCTGTAGAATTTTGAATTTTAAGTTTTGAATTATCGAAGCTGATAAAATTAAAAACCCTAAACCTCCACAGCTCCATTATAAAGCGCCGCTCTTTGTTCTGCAAATCGATCATCGGAAGTATATTCATCATACGTAAGCGCCTTGTCAATATAGCCGTTAGGTCCTATTTCAACAATTCGATTCGCAACAGTTTCGGTAAAGGTATGATCGTGTGATGTAAACATTACAGTACCCGGAAAATCTTGTAAAGCGTTGTTCAAGGCTTGAATAGATTCAAGGTCCAAGTGATTAGTTGGTTCATCCAATATCAAAAGGTTACCTTGAGCCAGCATCATTCTAGAAAGCATACATCGCACTTTTTCTCCTCCAGACAACACATTAACGCCTTTCAAAGATTCTTCACCCGTAAACAACATTTTACCCAAGAAACCTCGAATAAAAACGTCGTCTTTTTCTCCAGGAGAATATTGTCTTAACCAATCAATAAGAGACTCTTTTGATTTAAAGTATTCTTCATTCTCATTGGGCAAATAGCTAGTGGTAATGGTTTGGCCATATCTATATTCACCACTAGACTGCTCAGCTTCACCCACTAAAATTTGGAACAAGGTAGAAATAGCCATTCCATTTTTAGATAAAAAAGCAACCTTATCGCCCTTATTTAATTGTAACGAAAGTTTATTAAATAAAACTTCGTCTCCTCGTTTGGCAGAAAGCTGGTCTAATTCCAGCAACTGGTTTCCAGCTTCTCTCAATTGAGTAAAAATAACTGCAGGATATTTTCTGCTACTTGGTTGAATATCATCCAAGTTAATTTTTTCCAGTAATTTTTTTCTACTCGTAGCCTGCTTACTTTTTGAAGCATTTGCACTAAATCGTTGAATAAACTCTTGCAATTCCTTTTTCTTAGCTTCAGCTTTTTTATTAGAAGAAGAGCGCTGCTTTAGAGCCAATTGACTGGATTCGTACCAGAAAGAGTAGTTTCCGGTATAGGAATTTAATTTACTAAAGTCTATATCTACAATGTTGGTACATACAGTGTCCAAGAAGTGTCTATCATGAGAAACAACTATTACCGTGTTTCTGAAATCCAGTAAAAAGTCTTCTAACCAACTGATTGTTTTTAAATCCAAATCGTTAGTAGGCTCATCTAAGATTAATACATCTGGGTTTCCAAAAAGAGCTTGAGCTAATAGGATTCTAACTTTTTGAATACCACTAAGGTCTTTTAGCAAGGTATAATGTTCTTTTTCTTCGATTCCCAAACCCGATAGTAGAGAAGCAGCATCACTTTCAGCGTTCCAACCATCCATTTCTGCAAATTCAGCTTCCAATTCAGAGGCACGCATACCGTCTGCTTCAGAAAAATCTGGTTTAGCATAAATATCATCCTTTTCTTTCATGATTTTCCACAAATCATTGTGGCCCATCATTGCAGTGTGTAAAGCAGAAACTTCGTTAAATTCAGAGTGGTTTTGCTTAAGTACAGCCATTCTTTTTCCTGGCTCTAGAAATACTTGTCCGGTATTAGGGTTGATTTCGTCGGTCAATATTTTCAGGAAAGTAGATTTCCCAGCACCATTTGCTCCAATAACACCATAGCAGCTGTCGCCGTGGAATTTGATGTTAACATCGTCAAATAATACTCTTTTTCCGAATTGAAGGGATACGTTTCTTGCTTCTAACATGCTTTCTAATTTGGGCTGCAAAAGTACTGGTTTTTTTAGCGTTTATTGACCTTTATAAGAGGATAAATACATTCAAATGTCATTAGTAAAAGTAAATTTGACCTACCAAAAAATATAAAAATGACGAAAGCAGAAATAGTAACAGCAAAAGGAACAATGAAAGTGGAGTTTTACGACAATGATGCTCCAAAAACAGTAGCAAACTTTGTGAAGTTAAGCAAGGATGGGTATTACGATGGACTAAACTTCCATCGAGTACTTCCAGACTTTGTAATCCAAGGTGGTTGTCCAGATGGAACAGGTGCTGGTGGTCCTGGATATAGCATCGATTGTGAGTTAGATGGTGAGAATCAGTATCACGAAAGAGGCGTATTAAGCATGGCGCATGCAGGAAGAAATACTGGTGGGTCACAATTTTTCATTTGCCACAGCAGAAATAATACTGCTCATTTAGATAGAAACCATACTTGTTTTGGTAAGGTGGTTGATGGATTAGATGTAATTGATGCAATCAAAGAAGGAGATAAAATTGAAAAAATCACCATTCAAGATGCGTAAGCTTATAATTATTAGTGCGTTTGCTTTGCTTGGCTATTTTGGCCAAGCTCAGCAAATTGTGCAGTCTGAATCAAAAGTAAACTTTGAGATTGGTGGCATTGGCTGGTCTGCCGTGGAAGGCACAATCAATGGAATGAAAGGCACAGTGCAATGGACTGAAAACCTTGTAAAGAGTTCGTTCAATGTCTGTATTAATCCCGCAACAATATTTACAGATAACGAAGAACGCGACGAGCATCTTAAAAATGAAGATTTCTTTAATGTTTCTAAGTATGCTGAAATTTGTTTTGTGAGCAGAAGTATTGTAAAGGATGGAGCAAATTATAAGGCAATTGGAAGCCTGACTATTTTAGGGGTTTCTAAAGAAGTGTCTATACCATTTTCGCTCAGCCAGAAGGAAAACAAAACCATTTTAACCGGAACCCTCGAAATCAATCGATTTGATTTTGGCCTTGCGGCAGAAAGCTACACCACTTCGATTATGGTCGACGATAAAGCAGAAGTAGAAATTATTTGTGTTCTTAAAAATTAACCAGCAGAATTCTCAAAAGTTTTGTCTTAAAGGACATGAACCAATTTCCTTTTAGACAACCCTAATCTCTTGTTTTTTTGGACTTGTTTCATAATCTCAACCCTTTTTTAGTGAAGATATGCTGAAATAAATTCAGCGTGACGCAATAAAACCATAGCAATTGATTGCCAAATGCTTTTCTGACTAGAACTATGGTGTAACCTTTATTATGGGTTATTACTCTCCAACCTTCTTTAACACATTAGACGAATTTTGTAATGGCTATAATAGATGATTTTTAAATCTTGCCGCACAGAATATCTGAGTTCACTTTAGTTGTCAATTAGACAACAACTTTTAAAAAATAATCAAAGTATTGTTGTAGTGGATTACAAAGGAAAATGAGTGTGGATAAAAATGAAGTTTTAAAGCAATTTATTGCAACTCGTAATTACACCGAAAAAATTGTAGAGCCGCTAGCGGTTGGCGATTTTGAGTCTCAGCCTGTAGAATGGGTAAGTCCGCCCAAATGGCACTTAGGACATACTACTTGGTTTTTTGAGCAATTTTTACTTGCAGAATCAATAAGCGATTACAAGTGGTTTGATGATGATTTTGCATTTTTATTTAATAGTTATTACAATACAATTGGCAAAAGAGTATTACGAACTGACCGAGGAAACTTGACAAGGCCAATTATTGAAGAGGTATTTACTTACCGGAAAGAAATTACACTCAGAATGACCAATTGGATGAGTGATAATGAATTAAGCGACCAGCAATTAAAACTTATCGAATTAGGAATCAATCACGAACAGCAGCATCAGGAGCTATTGATTACCGATATTAAATACATATTAGGTCACAGTCCTCTGTTTCCGGTCTATGATGGAATTGCGAAGGTGGAAATAGAAAATGCAAATTCACAGGAGTGGATCTCCTTAAAAGAAGGTATTTATTCCATTGGAAATGAAGGAAAAAAGTTTTGTTATGATAATGAACTTTCCAAACACCAAGTGTTTTTACACGAATTCGAAATTTCAAATCGACTAGTACGCAATGGAGATTTTATTGAATTTATAGAGGCAGGAGGATATACAAATTTCGATTATTGGCTGGATGAAGGCTGGGCTTGGGTAAAAGAAAAAAAAGTAAATTCTCCGAAATATTGGTTTCAGGAAAATGGTGATTGGTTCCATTACACGCTAGCAGGATATAAAAAGGTGCAGCCCAATGATGTGCTTTGTCACGTTAGCTATTACGAAGCTGTGGCTTATGCTGAGTGGAAAGGAATGCGCTTGCCAACTGAATTTGAATGGGAAGCGGCTTCTGATAAATTGGACTGGGGAAGTCGTTGGGAATGGTGCGCATCCAGTTATATGCCTTACCCAGGGTTTGATAAACCTGAAGGAGCAGTAGGCGAGTACAACGGAAAATTTATGGTGAATCAAATGGTGCTACGCGGATCTTCAGCTGCCACTGCGCCAAATCATTCTAGGAAAACCTATCGAAACTTTTTTCATCCTCATTTTCAATGGCAGTTTAGTGGAATTCGACTGGCTAAAAAACAAAAAATATGAATCTGCAATTTGCCGAGGAAATAATTGAAGGCTTATCTTCAACTCCAAAACATTTGTCGTCAAAATGGTTTTATGATAAAATAGGGGACGACTTATTTGTGAAAATCATGAATATGCCAGAGTATTACCTGACTGATGCGGAGTATGAAATTTTTTCCAAACAGACTAGCGCCATTTTAGACGAATTTGAGGTGAATAAAAGCCAACTGGAGCTATACGAATTAGGCGCAGGAGACGGAACCAAAACGATTCAGCTTTTAAAAGCTATGGACCCAAAAAACTTCACCTACCATCCAATTGATATTTCAGAAAATGCATTAAACCAACTGCAACAGAGACTTGCCAAAGAATTGCCTGAGGTTTCTGTAGCACCTGTGCAAGGAGAGTATTTCGAGGTATTAGAAAGTTTATCTAAAAATGAGTCGAAAATAATTTTGTTTTTGGGTTCTAATCTCGGCAATATGCATGATGATGTAGCAAAACAATTTATTAAACAATTGGCAGAGCAAATGCAAGCCGGCGATAAGTTACTCTTAGGGTTGGATAAGATGAAGTCGAAAGCTATTATACTGCCTGCATACAACGATAAACAGGGTTATACGGAGGCATTTAATCTCAATTTATTGAGTAGAATTAATTCCGAATTTGACGCCGATTTTAATCTTGCACAATTTGAACATAGGCCGAATTACGACGAAGAAACTGGAATTGCTTCCAGCGCTTTAGTAAGTAAATGCAAGCAAACGGTTAATATAAAGTCCTTGGATAAGACATTTGAATTTGAAGAAAATGAATCAATTCAAACCGAGATTTCAAGAAAGTACAACCTTGATATTTTGGAGAATGTATTTGCAGGTTCTGGCTTAGCAATTAAAAAAGAGTTTAACGATAGCCGAAACTATTTTATGAATGTCTTACTAGAGAAAAATTAAACAGCAGCTCACCCAACAAAAATTGTAGATCTGCGTCAATATTTAAAAGAAGTTATTATGAAACAAGCTATTTGGAAGGATACTGTAATCGCGCAAAGTGATAAAACTAAAAACGTTGAAGGAAACGCATATTTTCCTGCTGAAGATATTAATAAGGAATTCTTTAAATCCTCAGAAACTCAGTCGGTTTGTCATTGGAAAGGGACTGCATCTTATTATTCGATTGAAGTAAATGGTGAAGTAAACAAAGATGCTGCATGGTATTATCCAACGGCGAAAGATTTGGCTAAGAATATTGAAGGTCATGTCGCTTTTTGGCGAGGCGTGCAAGTAGTCGATGTCTAGATAGTTAAGGCAAGTTAACACATTCTTGCTGAGGCTGGAATGATGAACATAACAAGAACAAAAGGAATTAGATGGTAGAAACAATGCATAAAGCGGCTCAATACTTAGCCATGGCTGGTAAGTCCTATTTAGAAGTGAAAAAAGACGATAGCCATACAAACCTAGAATGGTTAGGGAAGAAAAAAAGTTTAGTGTCGCATGATTTAAACGATCACGGCATTCGCTTGGCAATCAACTACAAACAATATGCATTAGAGATTTTGACTGATGACGAGTTATTGGATGCTATTTCACTTACCGGCGAAAGTCACGATTTTTTGTGTTCTTGGATAAACGAAGGGCTCAAACGTTACGGGGTCAAAGGCGATTTTAAATTTGAGTCACATTATATTTTGCCCTACAAAAATGGATTGAATAAGGACTATCAATTTCCAGCTCCCAACGCAGATAAATTGCAGGATTTAATCGATCAACGTAATGTATGTGATGCTGCCTTGCGCAGCGTTTTGTCCGATCGTAAAGATGCAAGTAAGATTCGTATTTGGCCTCATCATTTTGATACCGGAGCAATCATAGAGGTAGATGAAGATAACGACGGACTAATCAAAACAATTGGCCTAGGCTTATCTATTCCCGATACTATGATTAACGGTTTTTACTTCTATGCTTCTCCTTAGTCTAAAGGAAAAAACTTGGATTTAAGCAAAATGGATGAAGATGCGTTAAGCAGCGGAGAATGGCACTCTGGTGAATGGAAAGGTGCAACCTTGCGGAGCGAGTCAGTTTCAGTGGAGGAGGCTACGAAGTTTTTTGAAGAAGCAATTCAGGAATTGTTGTTGGTGTTGCGGTAGCGAAATGGTTTTATGAAAATAACCTCGCCAACCGATGTCAATAAACTTGAAGGCCTACCAAAACTCGTATACAAATACCGTGATTGGAAAATACAAGACCATAGAAGGTGGGTAGAGGTTCCTGAGATATATTTTGCATCTCCTCTAGAGTTTGGAACAAAACACGAAGAATTTTGGAAAGTCAATTTCAAAATGCTTGATGAGCTTTCTGATATAACAGAGATCGGAATAATCTACGCGAACAAGTATATAGAGACATTAAAGACACCAATAATTTCTGAACTACCCGCGATTAGAGCATTTATGGCGAATAGAGTGTCGGAAATTTTAAACAATCCGAGGGAAAGAGAAAAGTATCAAAAAGTAATTAATAACCTTTGGAATAGAGAAACCAGTATACTTTGTCTTTCAAAATCTCCTAAACTATATCGTATGTGGAATGATCGTTTTACTGGTTTTGGAAATGGAATTTGCATTGGGTATGATACCAAATCATTAGGAAAACATCTTTGGAATGATTCCATTGGTGAAGAAATTAATTATTATGAAGAAGGTAACGAGCCGCAAGTAACACCTTTTGATTTAGATAAGCAATTGAGTTTTTTTGAATGGAAAAAACAGCTTAACTCATTACCAAAAGAGTTATTTGAGCATGAAGAAGAATACAGAGTAGCCAGGTTGAGAAGATCGGTGGACACTAGCATAGAGAGTAGAAAGAATTTATCGATATCTGAAAATTTCCGTGGTCGTGTAGAAATTGACAAATCAATTATAAAGGAGGTAATAATTGATTCAAGGATTCCCAAAAATGACTTTAATGATATTTTAGAGTTAGTAAATGGCTTAAATACTCAAATTTCTATCAAAAAGGCTAATATGGATAAAACTTGGAAACGGGTCCTTATATCCACAATAAACTAAAGGTTACTCACCTTCCCATTCACCGTCCCCACAACCTTACCCGTAAACTCAGTACCCAGCAAAGGGTTGTTCTCCGCTAAACTTAAGTTATTTGATTTATTAAAAGTCCATTTTTCGTTAGGGTCGAAGAGGGTGAAATTGGCATTACTGCCTGCTTCTAATGTTGGAGTTTCTTTATTTAGAACTTGGTAAGGTCTTATTCCTAAACTTTCTACCAAAGTATCTAAGTCCAGCTCTTTTGCAAAAGTGTTCAATGCAGCAAAAACAATTTGAATTCCATTGATTCCATAACCCGCATGCTCAAACTCGCATTCTTTGCGTTCTATGTTTTGCGGCTGATGGTTAGAAGTAATCGTATCAACCTTTCCTTCTTTTAAGGCTTTGATAAGGCCTTTTCTGTCCGCTTCGGTGCGAATAGGAGGCATTACTTTGTAGTTGCTATCAAAACCTTCTAAAACCTTGTCGTTGAATATTAAATGATACCAAGCGACTGAAGCACTCGCGTTTTGTTTTGCTTTTTTTGATTGTCCAACCAACTTGGCACTTTCAGCGGAGCTGATATCGCTAAAATGCAACCGTCCACCAGCGTATTCTAAAATTTGCAAATCTCGAGCAACAGCTATTTCTTCGGCTAAGTGCGGAATGCTTTTTAAGCCTAGGTAGGTTGACGTTTCACCTTCGTTTACATTTGCTTTTCCTTTCAAGTCAAGGTTGAGTGGAAAGCTAAAAACTAATCCTTCGAAGTTTTGAATGTACTGTTGAAGCAATAGTTGGAATTTTGCGTTGGGTACAGGTTTGTCGTCCGAAAACGCTACTGAACCGGATTTGTGCATGTCAAACATTTCGGCTAATTCTTCACCTTTTCCACCTTTAGATAAAGCGCCGATTGGGTAAAGTGTAACGGGCTTACCCTCTCCAGCCTTTCGCACAAATTCAATAGCAGACCGGTTATCGCTAAAAGGTTGAACGTTTGGAGAGATACAAACTCCAGTAAACCCTCCTGCAGCTGCGGCCTTCATTCCCGATTCTAGAGTTTCCCGTTCTTCAAACCCAGGTTCCCCAAAGTTTGCTTTAAGGTCTAGCCAGCCCGGTGAAAGACATAAGTTTTTAGAAGTGATTTCTTTGTATTTGCCAGGATTTTTGAGTGAAGAACCAATAGATTGAACTTTACCACTTTCGACAATTATGTCTTGAGTTTTGCCGTGTAATTTGTGTCCGGGGTAACAAATCTTAGCCTTTTTAATGAGTAGCTTCATAACAATCATTCTATTTCGTTATACCCGTGCAGGCGGGAAACCCTATGTTCGTTATTGATTCCACTCCCGATAGCTATCGGGACGGGAATGACGAAAAATAGAAGATTAGTACTAAGCTCATAAAGGCGTTTTGTAATCTTAAATTTCATTATTCTAATTCCTCCAAAGTTTTATCAAAAGTATCTCAATCATTAACATTAACAAAGCCAAAGCAATCATCCATTTCCAGTACTTGACACCGCTTGTTAATTCATTCAATCTAAATTCAAAATTTTCAAAGTTGTCATCCAGTAAAGTCAGGTTTGAGTGACTTTCAGCTGCTGCTGTTAGGTCTTCAGTTTCCCAGAAGTTTAAGTCGCTTTCGGTTCTTGGGTAATTCAATGCAAAAACATCGAGAATAGAATCATTTTGTAGTAGCTTATAAAAGCCCGCAGAACTAGCATTTTCATGAGGCCATATTTTCAATTTGGTCTTTAGCGTTCGTATTTCAGGAATAAACTCTTGTTTTTCGTTTTTCAATTTTAAGAATTCAGTAGGACCCGAATAGTTTGAAGTGAGTGATAGATTTGGCTGAATAGAATAGGATAAAGGCTTACTTGACGTTTTTGCTAATCCAATTTTGTACAAACTCAATAGAAAGACGGAATGGTCAGCAAGGCTCGAATTTTTTTTATCGGTATTACTGCTCCAAACAAACACACTGCCTTTCCCCAAATTCTTTTTAATCAATAATGGATCGCCATTTTCTAATCCTAACAATTGGGTAGAGTAGTCTAATTGAGTTGATTTCCAAGTTATATAGTTGTATACCGTAGGCAAGTCGATTCGATTGTCCTGTTTTTCAAACACATCCGCATAGAAAGGATCACTGTATTTAATGGAAATTGTTCGACGATTAGCCGTATCTATAGTTGGTGCTGAACCTAGTTCTAGTTGCTGAAAGAGATCATTGTAGTCTGTTGAGGCATTTATTGCTGGAATAATGCAAACTACGCCACCATTTTCAGTAAAACTTTTGAGTTCATAACTTAAACCCTGACTGACATTTTCTAACGCATTTAAAACGATAACGTCAGTAGTTTTAAGATTCGAGAAATTGAATTGATTGTAATTCATTTGCTGAGTTCTAAACTGCTTAGAACTAGCATATACTTTGCTTAGAAGTGCTGAAGTGTCTTTATTATTTAAAATAATTACATCCGTATTTGGAGCTATGCTAAAGGAGAAAAACAAGGTATTGTCATATTCAATAGGATAATCGATCAGTTCTATTTCTGCTTTATAAAATCCTGTTTCAGTTGGAGTTATTGAAAATAAACCTTCTTGTGTTGCGTTTGCAGGAATATTAGCAATAGTACTTCCATAGCCTGAACCATTGATGCTCAAAGAGACTTTAACACCGTTCAAATCTGCTGTTCCAGTATTTCTTAGCCTATATTTAATTTCAAGGTTTTCGTTGATACGAACAGTTGGAGTTTCTATCCACACACTATCCATAAAAAGATTGCTGGTGTTGGTTTGCTCCAGTTTTAACCAACGGTAATTAATAGATGTATCCAATACAACATTCAAATTAGTCATCGAAGAACGCTGGAAATCACTGATCACGTAACTATCCATGGCTTTTACATTTTGTTCAATGAGCCAGTTTTCTTGTTTTTTTAGGACTTCATCAATGACTAAGCTATTTGGAGAATCATCGAGCTCAGCCAATTGTTCTTCAATAGTTTCTTTACTAAAACTGCGATAGGTATTTCCACCTAAATCGCTAGTTATTAATTGAAATTTCTGACCAGCAGGGTAACTATCGATAATCTTGTACACGTATTGTTTTGCCATGTCAAGCAAACGACCTTCGTTTCCCGTGCCGTTCATGCTAAAGGAATTGTCGATGTATATGCTCACGGCTTTGTCACCCGAAATAGTCTGTTTTTCGGATACAGGAATGTAGGGCTGGGCAAAAGCAAGCACCAAAAACGTTATTGTCAATAAACGACTGAATAATATCAACCATTCTTTAAGTCTAGATTTAGACTTCGATTCTTGTTTTATCTCTTTTAGGAAGGCAACATTAGAGAATTCAACACGCTTGAATTTTTTAAAATTGAATAAATGAATTATGATTGGAATCGCAAGCGCAAAGAGCGCTAAAAGGAAGTCTGGATAGACGAAATTCATTAAAGGGCGAAATTAAGCTAAACGGTGGGTATTCAAAACGTTCAAATTTTAAAAATTGCAAGTCAAAACACTATTTGTAGCGTTTCGACTTGCAGTAAATCATATTAATTTTTACTATAAGCTTGCCAGGGCAGCTTCGTAATTCGGCTCATCAACGGTTTCAGATACTTGTTCGGTGTAAGTTACTTTTCCTTCAGGATTTAAGATTACAATAGAACGTGAGCTTAAGCTAGCTAATGGCCCATCTGTAATTTCAAGGCCGTAATCCTTCCCAAATTGACCCGATTTGAAATCCGATAGCATAACTACGTTTTCAATTCCCTCAGCGCCACAAAAACGGTTTTGAGCAAATGGCAAATCTCTAGACACACAAAGCACCTTTGTGTTTTCAAGATTCGCAGCCTCCTTATTGAAATTGCGAACAGATGCAGCGCAAGTTCCCGTGTCGATGCTTGGGAATATGTTTAAAATAACATTGTGTCCTGCAAAATCGCTTAATGACTTAGTTGATAAATCTACTCCAGTTAATTGAAAATCTTTCGCTGTTGCTCCATCTGCTGATAAATTTCCGCTTGTATTTATTTCGTTTCCTTTAAGTGTAATAGTTGCCATTTCTTTGTTTTTAATTTTGATCGAAACTAAAGGGTTTTCCAATTAATGGACCTATAAATAAAGCAGATTTATTGTTTTTTAGTAATACGAAGCATTCATTGGAAAATAGTTTATTTGTTCTAAAGAAATTCGAATGATTAAAGCAATAAAAACGTTCTTCTGTAAGCTGATGCTCAAAGCCGGTGGTTGGGAGATTGATTATGACCTTAATGATCAGGGTAGGAAATTTATTGTTATTGGCGCTCCGCATACTTCGAATTGGGATTTTATATATGCATTGCCCGCATTGCATCTTATGGGAATCCATAATTTGAGGTATTTAATCAAAAATCAACTGTTCTTTTTTCCGCTTAAATACCTGTTCTATTGGACAGGAGGAATTCCAGTTGATCGGTCTAAAAAGAATGAGCTTACAGCCAACTTACAAAAAATGATTGCGGAGAAAGAGGAAATCTATTTGCTTTTTCCGCCTGAAGGAACTCGAAGTTCCGTAGAGCGCTGGAAAACAGGGTTTTATTATACGGCTATAGAAACTGGACTTCCCATAATATTAGGCTATATGGATTATAAAGAGCGAAAATTGGGTTTTGGGGAGGTGTTTCAGCCTACTGGAAACTTCAATAAGGACATGGAGGTTATTCAGTCGTTTTATGTCAAAAAAACACCCAAGTATCCGGAAAAATTCAACCAGAGCATTTACTTGCCTAAAGAGACGTAGTTACTGCTAAGATTTAGCAAGACGTGGGGACTGAGCTAATTTAGTGGGGAATTAAAAGGCCGCTTTCTCTAACCTCAGTATGCATACAAAGTCTAAATGCTGGCTGTATCACAACCAACCCAAGAGCATAGAAATTCCTGTTACGGTTATCAATAAGGCGATAATGTTATGCACTGCTTCTAGGGAGATTTTTTTTAAGAAGCGCTTGCCTAATACCGCACCAATAGAGGCGCACATAACGGCCGTAAGCATTATGAGGTAAGGTAACTCTTTTACTTGCTCCACATTAGAAAAATACATTGGTATTCTGGTAAAGTCGACCAAACATGCAATGGCAATTCCGGTCGCAATAAAGGATTCTTTACTCAGCTTTAGTTGAGCTAGAAAAGCGGTTCTCAAAGCACCTTGATGTCCTGAGAGTCCGCCAAAAAAACCACTAATACTTCCTCCGATTGGTAACACCCATGAAGGTACCTTCATTCGCTTACTCAAGGTTTTTTTATCTAGAAAAGCAAAAATTATCAGTAAAATACCTACAACTACTTGCGTCCAGCTTACTTGAGTAGTGTTTTCAAAGAGGGTATAGGAATAGGCAGAATCAAGTTCAGTCATGGATAACAGAAGGGTAGACCCAAAGTAGGCTCCTATTATTGCTGGTGTGCCGAATACAATCAACGTTTTGAAATTGATGTAACTGCCTACCAATCCAGTTTTAAAAAGATTGTTCAGCAAATGAACAATTCCAGTAAGTGCTATTGCATATTCTAATGAGAAAAACAAGGCAAATGCAGGAAGTAGCATGGTTCCTAATCCAAAGCCACTAAAGAAAGTCAATGTAGATGCAAATAATGCAACCAGTCCTATTAGAATAAATTCCATAAATCAAAGGTAAAACCTAAAGAATCAAACGCAACTCTAATCTACTTTTCCTTGCCATTATTGAATTAAGCTTAACGATTCAGTCATATGAATGCTTTTTACGTTTCATCCGATTATCCTGAATTGATTTTTTTGCTGGCTCATATTCAGGTTCTAATTTAATACAGGATGATTAAATAATATTCTGATACAATCTTTGTCTGATTTGAGCACAATGCATTAGCAACAATCGGAAAATATGTCCGTAAAAAGCTATATCAACTGTCAAAATTTCCGCTTGTTATCCAATTAAAACAAATGGTATTCTCTTTGACTTAGGGTCAATGAAATTATCAACCAATTAATGAAGTAATAAGACATAACAATATGAATACAAATAATTTAACTACAAAAACACAAGAAGCGATTCAGCAAGCTCAACAACTTGCAATGGCCGCTGATAGCCAGTCGGTAGAGACTGGTCACTTGATGAAAGGAATATTGAAAGTTGATGAAAACGTAACTCCGTTTTTATTTAAAAAACTAGGCGTGAATTTTAATTTATTTGTCCAAGCTTTGGATAAAGTAGTTGAAAGTTACCCAAAGGTAGAAGGTGGGGATATATACTTGTCTAAGGAAGCGGCTCAAGTTGTTGCAAAAGCAAGTAATCATTTAAAAACCTTTGGAGATGAATACGTTTCTATAGAGCATATGCTCTTGAGCTTATTAGATGTAAAGTCTACCGTATCCACACTCATGAAGGATAACGGAATAACCGCAAAGGACCTCAATTTAGCTATAACTGAACTGCGCAAAGGAAGTACGGTGAATAGCCAAAGCGCCGAAGAAACTTATAACGCACTCAATAAATACGCAATTCATTTGAATGCACAAGCGAAGAAAGGTAAGCTAGACCCTGTTATTGGAAGAGATGAGGAGATTCGAAGGGTGCTTCAGATATTGTCAAGAAGAACTAAAAACAATCCAATATTAGTTGGTGAACCTGGCGTGGGTAAAACTGCAATTGCAGAAGGCCTGGCGCATCGAATAGTTTCTGGTGATGTACCTGAAAACTTGAAATCGAAGGAATTGTACTCTCTTGATATGGGGGCACTTATTGCGGGTGCAAAGTACAAGGGAGAATTTGAAGAGCGTTTAAAAGCGGTGGTCAAGGAAGTCACAAATTCAGAAGGCTCCATAGTGTTGTTTATTGATGAAATTCACACCTTGGTAGGCGCTGGTGGTGGCCAAGGGGCAATGGATGCTGCTAATATTCTAAAACCTGCATTGGCAAGAGGTGAATTAAGAGCTATCGGTGCAACTACTTTGGATGAATATCAAAAGTATTTTGAAAAAGATAAAGCCCTGGAGCGCCGGTTTCAAATGGTGATGGTAGACGAACCTAATGTTGAGGATGCCATTAGTATTTTAAGGGGATTAAAGGAGAAATATGAAACGCACCATAAAGTGCGTATTCAAGATAGCGCCATTATCTCAGCAGTAGAGTTGAGTACCCGTTACATTTCTGATCGCTTTTTACCGGATAAAGCTATTGACTTAATTGATGAAGCTGCGGCTAAGCTTAGGATTCAGATAAATTCTATGCCCGAGGAATTGGACGAGGTAGAGCGCAAGATTCGCCAACTAGAAATTGAGCGAGAAGGAATAAAACGAGAAGGTGATAAGCAAAAGTTGACTTCCTTAAAAGAGGAAATTGCTAACCTTTCGGAGCAGCGCGATCAATTGAAAGCCAAGTGGGAAGGAGAGAAGCAAGTAATTGATGGTACTCAACACGTTAAAGAGCAAATTGAGCAATTGAAATTTGCGGCACAACAAGCAGAACGCGATGGCGATTTTGGTAAGGTAGCAGAAATTAGATATGGTAAACTCTCTGAAGCAGAGGATAGCCTTAAAAAATTTGAAGCACAATTGGCTGAATTACAAGCCAGCGGTTCGCAAATGGTAAAAGAAGAAGTAGATTCGGAGGACATTGCTGAAATTATTGCAAAATGGACAGGAATTCCCGTTTCTAAAATGATTCAGAGCGAAGCTGAAAAGTTGTTGCATTTGGAAGATGAATTGCATAAAAGAGTTGTTGGGCAAGAAGAGGCGATTGTTGCGGTTGCAGATGCCGTTCGCAGAAGCAGAGCTGGACTTTCCGATACAGAAAAGCCATTAGGTTCTTTCTTGTTTTTAGGCACTACAGGAGTTGGGAAAACGGAATTAGCAAAAGCGCTAGCTGAGTTTCTATTCGATCATGAAGGAGCTTTGACTAGAATTGACATGAGTGAATACCAAGAGCGACATTCAGTAAGTCGTTTGGTGGGGGCGCCTCCAGGTTATGTTGGGTATAATGAAGGTGGGCAATTAACGGAAGCCGTGCGCAGAAAGCCTTACTCAGTGATTCTATTGGATGAAATTGAAAAGGCGCATCCAGATGCTTTCAATATCTTACTGCAAGTGCTGGATGACGGTCGCTTGACGGATAATAAAGGGCGCGTAGCGAATTTCAAAAACACGATTATCATCATGACTTCTAATTTGGGAAGTGAATTGATTCGAGACAATTTTGAAAAGGCAGATGTTGTTGATGACTTGTTGTTTGAAACCACAAAAATGGATGTGCTCGCTTTTGTTAAAAAGAGCCTAAAACCAGAGTTTGTAAACCGTATTGATGAAACCATCATGTTTACACCTTTGACTAAAGACGATATTCGAGCAATTATTCGAATTCAGCTTAAAGGACTGGATAAGATATTGAAAAACAGAAATATAAGCATGACGGCCTCGGATGAAGTTATCGATCATTTGGCTGATTTAGGTTATGATCCGCAATATGGAGCAAGGCCCGTGAAACGGGTAATTCAAAAAGAAGTGCTCAATGAGCTTTCTCGTAACATTTTAGCGGGGAAAGTGGAAGATGGAGACACTATTATTCTGGACGAATTTGATGGGAAATTTGTGTTTCGTAAACCGACAGAGCAGGTTCATTAATCACAAGTAGATATCAAGAAAGAGCTGTGGGTAAACCTCAGCTCTTTCTGTATACAGGGTGTTTTGAGTCGTATTTTTGCAGGGTAGTGAAGCTAATGAAAATTTATATCGTTTTATTGTTTGGGTTGTTTGCATGCAGTGAATCTAAAGCGCAGTTTAACCTGAATAGTGGTACGCAATGGAAGGTAAATGGTTCAGCTGCCCCAGGTTGGTTAGCTCCTGATTTTAATGATGCTTCATGGGTTAACGCGACCTCACCTCATACAAACATGACTGGTGGATTACTGCCTTTTCCAGGAACCAATTCAATGTGGATTAGCCCATATGCTGGCTCAGATTCAGTGTTTTGCCGATATTCATTTGAATTGAGATCAAACTGTATAGACGTCACTCCTTTCGAGATTAAAGGAGATGATGGTTACATAATTTTTGTAAATGGAGTTGAAATTTTTCGAAGACTAACATCTGCAACTGGTGCACGGAATGTTCCGGGTTGGGGACCCGGGTTGTTCAAAATTGGTAGAAACGTAGTTTGTATAATTGGAATAAACGGAAAGGTTTCTTCTGGAGTTGGACCGCATTTTTTAAATTGTAAAGGGCGAATTAACTACACTTCAGGGCCTATTATTGATTTAGGAGCGGATAAATTTGTTTGTGAGGGAGATAGTACGTTAGTTACTGTAAATCACCAATACCAGCGTTACAATTGGAGTGATGGTCAATCGACTAGGACCGCACAATTTACCAACAAGGGGAAGTATTGGTGTACTGCTCGTGATACTGCTGGGTGCGCTTGGGTGGATACGGTTGAAGTAGAAACGTATAAAGTGAAGCCACTTGATTTAGGTCCTGACACCAGTATGTGCGAAGGAGATCAAGCTACCTTTAATGCCGACCCTGATGGTTCTTATGAAAGTTATAAATGGAGTACCAACGATACTACCCAAACAATAACCATAGGGTATCAAGACTTGTTCAGCGTAACGGTTACGGATAAAAATGGGTGTACTACTTCGGATGCTAGAAAAACGCGTGTATTTGTTTCAGGTACCGCGGTTAATTTAGGAGAGGATACTATTCTTTGTAAAGGTGATAGTTTAAAACTCGAAGCATTTTTTCCTCAATCCAGATATGAGTGGAGTGATGGAACTAGGGATAGCAGTTTTTTGATTACAAGGGCTGGAAACTATGAAGTAACGGTAACTAATTTTTGCGGTGAAGCAATTGATGAAATTGCGGTTCAATACATCAACGAATTGAACGTAGATCTAGGTGAGGACCTATACTTATGTAGCAACCTTGAATTAGAAATAGGTCAAGTTGTGCCACGTGCTGTATTTTACAAATGGAATACTGGCGATACAACTGCAAAGTTAAAAACAACCGCTCCAGGGATTTACCATGTTGAGGTAGTTGACTTTTGCGGAAATCAAGGAGAAGATGTTGTTGAAATTATCAAAGGCTTAGATCCAGGTACAATTATTCCAACCGCTTTCTCGCCGAATAATGATGCTTTAAACGAGACTTGGAGAACCTATGTACGTCCAAAAAGCTACTTCAATGTCAAGGTAATTGACCAGTGGAGTAGGGTTGTTTTTGAAAGTGATAATCATCTGGAAGAATGGGATGGAACTAACGAAGGCGGCCCATTACCAATTGGAGAGTACATATATACTGTTCAATGGGATGAGTGCGAAAACCAAGAACAAACTGCGCAGGGCGAAGTGCATATCGTCCGCTAACTAAGGTACAACTATACGAAGGGTATTTGTCGTAGTACTAGATTGAGATTCTAAAAAATATATTCCAGAAGTAAGTTGGTCCTGACTAAAATCCTCCATTTCAATAAGCAGTTCGTTTTCGTTTGATTCTAAAACTCTATTCGTTAATTCATTTCCTAGCATATCAATTAAACGCAAGGTTAATTTTGTTTTGTGTGCTTTAACTTTCAAAAGCGATGCATTGGTCAAAGGATTTGGGAAGATCTCAACAGAAGTTTCACTCAGCAGGCTTCTACTGTAAACGGAAACGTTAGAGCCTCCTCCATTATTACTGGTGTCAGCAGCTGTAGGGTAGAACCTTAGACTGTCCATGTAAATTGCTGGATTTGGAACACTATTGTTTACCGGTGCACTTCCAATGGCTTGAACCACACCGAAGTTTTCAATTACCTTACCGAATACAGGATGTTTAGAAGGAAGCGGAGCTTTATTATAATCTAATCGGGTATTATTTATGAGATTAATAAAGAACTGCGTGTTACCAGAATTAACTCGCCCTGTATTAGCCATTGAAATTGTTCCTTGAACATTGCTCAATGAATCGTGGAACTCATCCTGAATGTTTGGCTTTGTAGCTCCATTTCCACCTTGAATCATAAAATTATTTATAACCCTATGAAACGTAACGCCATCGTAATATTTTTCTTGTACTAAGTCCTTGAAGTTTCCTGTTGTAATAGGAGCTAAGCTATCTTCCAACTCAACAATAAAATCGCCTAATGTGGTATAGAATTTAACTTGCGTTTGCGAATAGCCGCAATAAACGGTTGTTACAATTAGTAAGGTAAGTAGTATGTTTTTCATAGCTGTAGATTTAATTCCAAATGTAAGGGATAAATTTTAATAGGCTAAATACAAGCGTAGTTCGCAATAGAGCAAAAAAAAGCACCTCAGATGAGGTGCTTTTTACAAATTATAGTTTGAAAATTCTATCGTTTAATAAACTGTATAGTTTCTGAAGCCCCTTTATCATTATTCAATTTCATAAAGTAGACACCATTTTGTAAGTCAACTATACTTACTGTTTCAATTGATTCACTTTGAATGCTTTTAATAACACTCCCGTCTATCGACACTATTTGAATTGAAGTTACTGGGGAGTCGCTAGTGATGTTAATTTCCTCAGAAGCTGGGTTAGGGAAGAGGTGAAGTTTATTTTTTGAGAATTCCACCAAAGAAGTTAGGTCACCATCAACCACAGTAATAGAAGGTGAAGTTTCACAGCCATTAGCATCAGTAATTGTGCAAGTATAGACTCCTTCACAAAGATTTGACAAGGTAGAGTCTGTAGCTCCATTACTCCAATTAAAGCTGTAATTCGGAGTACCACCAGAAACCGCTAATACGATACTTTCGTCACAGGTAGAATCGTTACTTGTAGATTGGTACAAAGTGTCTGCTATTAATGCTGTGGGTTCTGTTAGGCTCGAAGAGTCAAGAGCAGAACAACCATTAGCATCGGTTACCGTAAGCGTATAGAATACATTCGCAACAAGTTTATCTGAAATGGAATCGCTGCTTCCATTTGACCAATTGAAAGAATATGGTTTAGTTCCGCCGTTAACAATTCCTCTAATTTGTCCGCTTGAATCTCCAAAGCAGTCCAGATTCTTGTCACTAAGAGATAGAGAAGGAGAGTTAGCATCATCAATCGTTACCATTTGAGTTGCCGAACATTGCATTGAATCTGTAACGGTAACTGAATAAGACCCTTTAGATAAGCCAATTGCACTATCTAGAGTCGAGCCATTATCCCAGTTGTATGAATATGGAGCAGCTCCGCCAACTGGATTTAAAACCTTAGCTGAACCAATTGATTGGTTGCATTTATCGTCAGTTGTTGAGGTCGTAAATGAAATTTTATTGCTTTGAGCACTTACCATTATGGATTTAGTTGCACTGCAACCAGCTCCGTCACTTATTGTAACTGAATAACTTCCTGCACTTAGACTATCAATTGAAGAGGCAATTTTGTTATTACTCCATATAAAAGAAGGCTTACCTACAACATTTGCAATATTTGAAACGAAGGCCTCTCCCCACCCATTATTACAAAACTCTGGATTTGAAGTTATGTTGAAAGTAATATTCGATCCACTAGTTGAAATTACTGCAGTGTCATTAATAGAACAGCCATTATTATCTGTTATGGTTATGATATAAGAGCCCGCTTTTAAATTAACAGCAGTATCGTTAGAAACGCTTATTCCAGCAGGCCAAGCGACTGAATAAGGAGATTTTCCTCCAGATACATTGGGAAGAGCCCAGCCTGTACTATCTTGACAAATAGAGGCGCTAAGGTTAAATCTATTGCTAATTGCTGACGGTGCACTAAGTTTAACTGTCTTTGCTAACTCATTGCTGCTGTTATCGGTTACCGTTACAGTGTAAGTGCCTGGACCTAAATTTACAAGAGAATCTGCAGTTGAAGTTGAATCACTCCATTTATAGGTATAAGGACCTCCAGCTCCACCACTAATGTTTTTAAGAATGATTTTACCGTCATTATTACCAACACAAGAGATTGAGCTGCTATCAGTGGTAAATGAAATGAGGTTAAGTGCGGTAATAGACTTAGTGGTGGCATATGTTTTATCGTTGCTATTTCCACCATCTCCATTGGCTGATACTCCAGCTCCATAAATAGTAACAGAACCTACGTTGGTTGTTGGAGCTGTCCATGTTACTCCGTAGCTGCTGGTGCTAGAAGATGAGCTATGTCTGGCATAAGGTCTGCCGCCGGAAGTTGTTGTATTAAATCCAGTTCCAGAAAAACTACCTGCACCCGTTGAAGTGTTGGAGGCTTGCACAGCAGTTATTTCAAAACCGTAAATTAAGCCCCCAGTGAGAGCAGTTGTTATGGTGTATGTTTTTCCGGGGTAATAGGAGGAAGGTCCAGTTATAGACATGCTTCCACCAGAAGGATTTAGTGACCCATTGTGGCAGCCGGTGCAATTTGAACCCGTTCGGTTAGTTCGGTCTATGGGAGGGTTAGAGGAGTAATTGAGGTTTATTAGACCAATTACAGCTATCGCGATCAAAGTGATTGATCTAAGTACTTTTCTTTTCATGGTGTAAATGTGTTGTGGGGATTTAATCCGTATGTTTCAGTTAACGGCTAATTTTGCCAATACGTTGGCTTTTCAATCTTGTCTTTAGTGTCTATTTTAATTGTTCAATTCCTTTATAAATGGAAAAAGCTTTTTTGTTCTCTTTTTCAGCGTAAGAAAGAGCAGCTTTTAAGCTCCTTGACCCTTTTTGGCAGATGAAAATTGGGGTGCAATTGGAGTTTAAATGGCCTTCATTAAAGGTGCTCAAAGGTAAATTTATTCCTCCAATATTATGCTTTTCGTACTCTTCAATTTCTCTAACGTCCACCAACGCGTACTTTGAATCTTTGAGTAGTTCTTTTGCCTCTATGTAGCTAATTTCAGAAACCAAAGGGGAGTAACCGCAGAAGTATTCGTAATTCTCAAGTAAATCAGTAATAATTGAATGTTCTGTATCCTTTTCAAATTCTATGACTTGCTGAGAATTATTAAGTGCGTTTATGCAAAGTAGTTTTCCGCTCAGCGGCTCACCGATTCCAGCGATTACTTTTATAGCTTCTAAGGCTTGATAATTCCCGATAATACCAGGCAATACACCTAATACTCCAATCTCACTGCAAGAAGGTACGCTACCAGCGTTTGGCGGTTCAGGAAAGAGGCAACGATAGGTTGGGCCGTTTTGATAATTAAACACACTTACTTGTCCTTCGAATTTAAAAATACTTCCGTGTATTAAAGTTTTTCCAGTAATTACTGCAGCGTCATTGCATAAATATCGAGTGGCAAAATTGTCTGTACCATCAACTATAACGTCGTATCTTGAAAATAAATCCAACGCGTTCTTGTTCGATAAATAGCAAGGGAAGGCTTCAATTTGGATTAAATCGTTCTGTAACCGAAGTCTATCAACTGCTACTTCAGCTTTGTTGCTTCCAATATCCGATACATTAAACAAGACTTGTCGCTGTAAATTAGAAACATCAACTTGATCGCCATCAATTACTCCGATAGAGCCAACTCCTGCCGCAGTTAAATACTGTAGGGTAGGAGCCCCTAATCCTCCTGCTCCAACTACTAAAACTTTTGCTTTTTTGAGTTTTAATTGCGCTTCTTCGCCAAACTGTGGGAGTATAATATGTCTGTCGTAGCGCTCTCTTTCTGCGTTACTAAGCATGTTGTTCTTGCTTGGGTTTTGCTTTATTCCATAATGCAGCGTCCCAATCTTTCCAAATTGGTTCATAGCCAGCATTCAGGATCATATCGGCAATTTCTTTAGGGCTTCGTGTATCGTCAATTTCAAATTGCTCTAGAGATTCAGGCTCTACTGCATAGCCACCTGGGTTTGTTTTGGAACCAGCACTGGTGCTTGTAATTCCTAATTTAATAACGTTGTTTCTGAATTTTGCTGATTCTCGAGTGGAGAGACTTAGTTCAACTTCTTCATTTAATAATCGGTAGGCACAAATGAGTTGGACCAATTCACGATCTGAAATTTCAACTTTGGGCTGAAGTTCTCCTTCATGCGGACGTAATCTAGGAAAAGAGATAGAATACTTGGTTTGCCAATACAGGCGCTCTAAGTAATCTAAATGCAAAGCGGTAAAAAAACTGTCAACTCGCCAGTCCTCGAGTCCAATTAAACTGCCAATTCCAATTTTGTGTACACCTGATTTACCCAGTCGGTCTGGGGTTTCTAATCGATAATCAAAATTTGATTTTTTTCCCTTTGGGTGATGCTTCTTGTATTCAGCTCTGTGGTAGGTTTCTTGGTAAACTAAAACGGTGTTCAAACCATAAGGAGTCAACGCTTCATAATCTTCTTGGTCCAGCGGTTGAACTTCAATTGCAATGTGTGAAAAATGGGGTTGAATAAGCTGTATGGCATTTTTGAAATACTCAACGCCTACTTTGGTGTTGGCTTCTCCCGTTACTAGCAAAATATGGTCAAACCCCAGTTTTTTTATCGCTTTTACTTCGTCTAAAATCTCCGTATCGGTAAGTGTTCTTCGTGGAATTTTATTGGTGAAGCTGAATCCGCAATAGGTGCAAATATTTTGACACTCGTTCGACAAATACATCGGAACGTACATTTGAATCGTTTTCCCAAACCGTTTTTGAGTGCGCTCGTGACTCAACCTTGCCATTTGCTCTAAGCAGGGAGCCGCAGCTGGAGAGATAAGTGCTTTAAAATCTTCAAGGTTTCGGTTATTCTTTTCCAATGCACGCTCCACATCTGCAGCGGTTTTACTGTAGATAGAATCTTTGGTGCTGTCCCAATCGTAGGTATCGAAAAGTGTTTTAAAGCTCATGTTATAGTTCGTCTAAGAATGAAGTAAAAGGGCTACTGGCATTGGCTCCCGACCTGCTTGCTCCTAATTTTGCTTCGTAGGCCATTCTACCAGCTTCAGTTGCCATTTTAAAGGCAATAGCCATTTCGATAGGGTTATCAGAAACTGCAATCGCTGTGTTAACTAATACTGCATCAGCACCCATTTCCATAGCTTTTGCTGCATCGGAGGGTGCTCCGATTCCTGCGTCAACAATAACAGGAACAGTACTCTGCTCAATTATTATCTCTAAAAAGTCAGATGTTCTTAAGCCTTTATTACTACCAATAGGAGCGCCTAATGGCATTACAGCAGCGCTTCCAACATCTTCTAATCGCTTGCAAAGCACTGGGTCAGCATGTATGTAAGGGAGAACAATAAAGCCTAATTTAACAAGTTCCTCAGTAGCTTTTAATGTTTCAATAGGATCGGGCAATAAATACTTTGGATCTGGATGAATTTCTAGTTTCAGCCAGTTGGTTTCAAGTGCCTCGCGAGCTAATTCAGCGGCGAAGATGGCTTCCTTTGCGTTACGCACTCCCGAAGTGTTTGGCAGCAAAGAAATGTGATTGGCCGATAAATAATGCAGCATTTTATCTTGTTCATTGTTTAAGTCAACTCGTTTTAATGCTACGGTTACCAATTCGGAACCAGAAGCAATAATTGCTTCCCCCATTAACTCAGAGGATTTGAACTTACCTGTACCGGTAAACAATCGGCTATTAAACTCTTTATCAGCTATTCGTAACATGCGTGTTTTGCTTATTTGTTTGCAATTCAGATTGAAAACTTTGCCTAGTTGCTTTCCAATTGTTGCTATGAATTAATGCTCCAGAAACTGCAATTCCAGCAACTCCTGTATTGATTAATGCTTTGACGTCTTCTACTTGAATTCCACCTATGGCAACTAGGGGGATGTTTATGTTTTTCGACTTCATTTGATCGGAAATTGACTGGTAACCAGAGATGCCTAATTCTGGACTTAGCTTTTGTTTTGTTGTCGTAAAACGATAAGGACCTAATCCTATATAATCAGCTCCAGCTTCGTAAGCAGAATATATATCTTCTATCGTGTTGCAGGTGGCTCCAATTAAAAGCTTTCCTTGAGTTAGTGCCTTTGCAGAAGCTATCGGCATGTCTTTTTTTCCCAAATGACAAGCGTCTGCTTTACATTGTAATGCTATATGTAAATGATCGTTGATACAGAGTAATACGCCAAATTCTGAAGTAATCGCGCGGGCTTCTTTTGCCAATTCTTTGATTTCTTCTTTACTGTGCGCTTTAATACGAACTTGTATCCATTCAACGCCTGCTTCGCAAGCTTTTCGAACTTGCTCCAGCTGCACTGCGCTTTCGTCTGAATGGGTTATAAACATTAGGTTCTTGAACATCTCTTGTTATTGATAGTGATAGGCTAGGAGTGTTTTGTTGCTTCCCAATACCTTTTCAATGTATCGTTTGCTTTTTAATAATACCAAATGCATTGGAAAGTCTAACGCTATATTACTAGCTAATGCCGTTGAGAGTATACACCCTGACCCATGTTTTGGGGTGTAGGTTCCTGCTTTTGGATTCAACTTTTTAACCCCACTCTTATCAGCAAAATAATCGACTCCAATTTTGTCTTTATTGTGGCCGCCGGTTAGATAAATGTTTGTTTTGGTTCTTAATAAATCTAAGGAGTCTTCAAGGTTTACTAAATTTGATAACCAACTCAATTCAATTGAATTAGGAGTGATTATTGAAATCTTTGGTAGAATATTGTTATAGTCTGTTTTTGAATCAAAATCAAAGAACGAAGTATTGTCGCTAGCCTTTAAAACGGGATCCCAAATGACCGTTGCTTTTGGCCAATACTTCGTTGTTATTTCAATTACATGAGTTAGCATTTCCACATTATGAACTATGCCAATTTTTATGGCTTTAAACTCAATATGCTTTAAGGCTTCGCATTGCGCTTGAATAAACTTATGGGATAGCCAATTTACTTCTATTACCTTATCTTCTCGCTGTGCAGTATTTGCTGTTAATACTGCCATACCGTAACATCGCAAACGCTCAGCTGTTTTGATATCCGCCAAAACACCCGCCCCACCAGTAGGGTCAAATCCTCCAATCGTTAATACAAAAGGTCTTGAGGGTTTCATAGTGCAGCTGTGAGTTGAGTAGCAGATTGAATTCTTTTAAAATTCTGAAGTGGCTCACCTGTCGAATGCCAAATTCCGCCCAAACAGGCAGCGCCATCAAACCCAAATTCTCTTGCTTTGGCAATGGTAGAAGCATCGACTCCGCCTAATGCTATTATTTTAGTTTCCCGATCTGGTGGAATTCTATCTAAATCTGGATTAGCGGCGTAATTTTCTTTAGAAATACTTTCGAATACAGGGCTCAAAGTACAGGAGTTTATACGTCCATCAATTTGCTTGAACTCCTCCAAATTATGCACCGATACGGAGTCACAGCTTTGCACTTTACCTTGAATTACAGCAAACTGGAACTGTAGGTGCAATTTGCACCCAAATTCTTGCGCCAATTTTCTATTGTAATGCACATAAACTTTGTCTCTGAATTCTGCAGGAATAGAAGAGAGGTAGGTGCGAATTGACTCAACACTTGAATGCGGTTTGCGCACATGAAACCGCTCTAAACCTGCAGTGAAAAGGTCCAATACTAATTCAAGCTCGTTTGGGTAATCCTTTTCAGGAGAGAAAACGGCTATTTCAAAAGGCATATCGTTAGAGATAAAGTTCACTCCCTTTTTTCTTGAAAGTTTCGCTCATTTCAGCCATTCCTTCTTCTAGAACTTTATCGCCTTCTTCTAATCCTTTTTCAGCTGCATACTTTCTTACGTCTTGCGTAATTTTCATACTGCAAAAATGCGGTCCACACATTGAGCAAAAGTGAGCAATCTTAGCACCTTCAGCAGGTAGCGTCTCATCGTGATATTCTCTTGCCGTATCTGGATCTAAGGATAAATTAAATTGATCTGCCCAACGGAATTCAAATCGAGCTTTACTCAATGCATTGTCTCTATGCTGGGCACCCGGGTGCCCTTTTGCTAAATCTGCAGCATGTGCCGCAAGTTTGTAGGTAATTACACCATCCTTAACGTCTTTCTTGTTTGGTAATCCTAAGTGTTCTTTTGGAGTTACATAACACAACATTGCTGTTCCAAACCAACCAATCATAGCTGCCCCAATTGCAGAAGTTATATGATCATAACCTGGAGCAATATCAGTAGTCAAAGGTCCTAAGGTATAAAAAGGAGCTTCGCCACATACTTCCAGTTGCTTGTCCATATTTTCCTTAATCATATGCATTGGCACATGACCAGGTCCTTCAATCATGGTTTGAACGTCATGCTTCCAAGCAATTTTTGTCAACTCGCCCAGGGTTTCTAATTCACCAAATTGCGCAGCATCATTTGCATCTGCAATACTTCCTGGCCTAAGTCCATCTCCTAAAGAGAAAGCAACATCGTATGCCTTCATGATTTCACAGATTTCTTCGAAATGGGTATACAAGAAATTTTCTTTGTGATGTGCCAAACACCATTTAGCCATAATTGACCCACCTCGTGAAACGATACCTGTAACACGTTTAGCCGTTAACGGAACGTATCTCAATAAAACTCCGGCGTGAATAGTGAAGTAATCAACTCCCTGTTCGGCTTGCTCTATCAATGTGTCTCGATACAATTCCCATGTTAGGTCTTCTGCTTTTCCGTTTACTTTTTCTAGTGCTTGATAAATTGGGACCGTTCCAATTGGAACTGGAGAATTACGGATAATCCATTCACGCGTTTCGTGAATATTCGCTCCTGTACTTAAATCCATAATGTTATCGGCACCCCATCGGCAAGCCCATACTGCTTTTTCAACTTCTTCTTCAATACTTGAAGAAACCGCAGAGTTTCCAATATTAGCATTGATTTTCACCAAGAAGTTACGTCCAATAATCATTGGCTCGCTTTCTGGGTGATTGATGTTGTTTGGTATGATAGCTCGACCCGCTGCTATTTCGTCTCGCACAAATTCAGGTGTAATTCTTCCTTTTGGCGTATTCGCTCCAAAACTTTGCCCCGGATGCTGCATGTCCATTTCTGTGACCTGCTCTATACGTTGGTTTTCTCGAATAGCAATGTATTCCATTTCTGGAGTAATGATGCCTTTTCTTGCATAATGCAATTGCGATACATTTTTTCCTTTTTTCGCACGCAATGGCTTGCGAATATGCTCAAAACGCAAATGATCTAAAGAAGTATCACTGAAACGCTCACGACCATATTCAGAAGTCTGACCATCCAATTCTTCAACATCACCTCGGTTTCTAATCCACTCATCTCTAACAAGCGGCAAGCCTTTCTTTATATCAATTTCAATATTGGGATCGGTATAAGGGCCACTGGTGTCATATATAGTGACGGGAGCGTTAGTTGTTTTTTTGTTGTTGAACGAATCGTTTGTATCTTCCAGCGATACTTCGCGCATGGCAACTTTTACATCGTGTAATTCGCCACGAACAAATACTTTTTTCGAGCAAGGAAATGGAGCTCTGCTTATTACTTCTTCCTTAGGTGCATTGTCTTTCTTCATAATTTATCCTCCTTGAGTAGCTTTAATAATCGTGATTTTGTCCCTTTCAGAAAGGGGAGTGGTCGCCCATTTAGTTTTGGTAACCACCTTGTTGTTTAAGGCAATTGCAATTCCTTTTTGTTCTATCAAATTCAACTTATTCAATAGATCAGAAATCGAACTTTCGTTTTGAACTTGAGTAGCAGAATTATTTACAATTACCTCCATTTAATCTTAAGTTTTTTCGGAGGAGAAGCCGCGAATGCAGCAACATGAATGACTTTTCCCTCCGCCGGTACTAACCGAATCAAGTGTTAAGAGTATTTCTCAGTCGATAAATCGACACCCCTAAAGTCTTTGCTCAAATGTAAATAAAGGATTTGGGTTACAGCGCTGAAGGCTTGTTAAATGTTTGTTGGTTAATTTTAGATTGAAATGGGCTTTACTGAGACTAAAGACGTTTAGCTGCTATAGCACTTCTAACGGAGCCGTATTTATTGAGCAGCTTATTTGCTTGCTCATAACCAACTCCTAATCCTTCCATAACCATTTTAGTTCCGCGATCAACCAATTTGTTATTACTGAGTTGCATATCCACCATTCGATTTCCTTTTACTCTTCCAAGCTGAATCATGCAAGCTGTTGAAATCATATTCAAGACTAATTTTTGTGCAGTTCCAGATTTCATGCGAGTACTTCCCGTAACGAATTCAGGGCCAACCAATACTTCAATTGGATGGTCGGAAACCTTGCTCAAAGGTGAGTTTGGGTTACAAGCGATGCAACCCGTAGGAATGTTGTTTTTTTGACAAGTTTCTAAAGCGCCAATCACATAAGGAGTAGTTCCACTCGCTGCTATTCCGATAACAAAGTCGTTTGAGTTGATTTTATATTCTTGTAAGTCTTCCCAACCTTGATGAGTATCGTCTTCAGCAAATTCAACAGCCTTTCGAATTGCTGAATCTCCACCTGCAATAATTCCGATAACTAAATTATGGTCTACGCCAAAAGTAGGTGGACATTCTGATGCGTCAACAATTCCTAGCCGACCGCTTGTTCCAGCTCCCATGTAAAATAATCGTCCACCTTTTTTAAGTTGCCCCGTTGCTTTTACAATTAGGCGTTCAATGTTATCAAGTTCTTTTGAAATTGCTGTTGGAACGCTTTGGTCTTCTTGATTGATTCCTTCAATGATCTGTTTAATCGAAAGTTGTTCTAGATTGTCATGGTTCGAAGTTGATTCAGTAATTCTGTCGTTTGCCATAAGTGTTCAATTTCTGTCAAAATCAAAGTTAGAATACCCTTACTTTTAGCATCCGATAAATAAAAATCTTTATACAATACATTATGTTAAGAGTGTCTTGCTTCTTTTTTGGATTAATCCTCACAATAAATACCTTGGCTCAAGAGACAATGAGTACTAAACTCAATAATTGGGCAAGAAGCGCTGAAAGAAATTCAACGGAACAGATATGGTTGCAATTTGATGCTCAACTGGATTACGAAACTTTGGATAAGGACTTTAGATCAAAAAACTATTCTTTGGAGCAGAGGGCTCAAGCTGTTTTATCGGCATCAAAAGCTTTACATCTATCATCTATGGTCCAAATGGAAAAATGGATTAAAAAGCATCAAATAAACGAAGACTTTTGGTTAGGAAATTCGGCCATTGTGCAGCTTTCCAAAAACGAAGTGTTGGAGTTAAGTGCAAATCCCCAGGTTAAATGGATGGAACTGACTTCCGAAAATCAGATTGTTGTGGAAGAGGTAGAAATGGAAAACTCTAGCTCTGATAAAGAGGCAATAAATGGAGCAGAATTAGGATTGCTTGCGATAAATGCCCACAAAATGTGGTCGAGAGGCTACACTGGTAAAGGTAGAAAGGCACTTATTATTGATACCGGTATTTGGCCCAATCACCCTTCTATTGCTGATGCATGGGAAGGTAAGAGGAAGCCTGCGCAGGAGAGTTGGTATGGCTTTGATAGTCCAATACCAAAAGATAAAGGGAACAGTCATGGAACGCATGTTACCGGAACTGTTTTAGGTCTAGATCCTAAAAACAAAGACACCGTTGGAGTAGCGTTTGATGCTACTTTTATGGCAGCCGATCCAGTAGCAACGAGGACAAGTGAGCGAAAGGGGCTTTTCTACACTGTAAGGGCTTTTGAATGGGTGTTAGATCCTAATAATGGTATTCCATCTTCATACAAACTACCCGATGTAATCAATAATTCTTGGGGACGTTCCACCGAAGACACACCAGACATTTGCACCAATCCATTTGGAGATGCAGTTGCTGCTTGTCAATTGGCTGGAATAGCTGTGGTTTGGAGTGCGGGCAATAATGGGCCAGGAGTAAATACGATTGGTGCTCCAGCCACCATTACCCGAAATCCTTATTTAGTATTTACTGTTGGAGCTATCAATGGTAATAACTCAAGTTATCCAATTGCAGGGTTTAGTAGCCGAGGACCAAGCTATTGTGCAAAAGCTGGAATTGACAGTATAAAACCTGAAGTTGTTGCACCTGGAGTAGCTGTTCGTTCTGCAGTTGGTCAAGACGCTTATGCCAGCTATCAAGGAACTTCTATGGCAGGGCCGCATGTGGCTGGTGCTGTTTTGCTTTTGAAAGAAGCATTCCCCAGTTTACCTGGGCAAGATATTTTAGAAGCGCTTTATTTAACCGCAACTGATTTAGGCTCAATGGGTGAAGATATTGCTTATGGCAACGGAATTATTAACGTCGATAGTGCCTTTTTGTGGTTGTCTTCAAAGCATGTCGCAAGTATGCCTTTAGATTACTCACAAGATGTTAGTATTGAACTAGTTTCTCTTTCCGATAGTGGGATTAGTTGTGCAAATGAGATAGAGGCAGAGTTTAAAATTATAAATCATAGTGATTCAGTAATTAATAGAGATTCGCTGTTAATAGTTTCTTACACTGAGCTTGGGCAAAAGGGAAATGTGCAAGGACCAAATAGATTAACTCAAGACATAAACCCAGGCGATTCGGTAATTATCAAGGTTAAGTGTTTCAATGCTACTAAACAAACAACTCAATTTGCGGTTAAAATTGAAAAAGGTATACCAGAAAACAACAACCCGTTTAATGATAGGGCATATGCAACATGGAAGAGTGTTGGAATTGATAGAATTCCATTTACAGATGATTTTGCCAATAAAACCGATAATTGGCTTATTGACAATCCGGACAATGATCAAACCTGGAATGTACGAGTGTATCAAGAAGATAATGGCTTAAAGCAGGCTTTACAGCTGGAATACTACAATATCAACCAACGGACAGATCAACAAGATTTTCTATTATCACCAAAGCTATTGCTTGATGGAAATGAGCAGATTCAACTTTCCTTTGATTACGCTTATACCTCAAAAATACGCACCATTTTTAAAGATTCTTTAGCAGTAGAAGTAACCAATAGCTGTAATTCAAATTGGAAAAATGTTTGGGGAAAAGGTGGCGATAATCTGGCAACAGTTAAGGATACTACCGCTCTTTATGTTCCTGAAAAGAACGATTGGGAAAGCGTGAGTATTGATTTGTCGGCTTACGAGAATGCCGAATATTTACAAATTCGATTTGTTGGTGTAAATGACTTTGGTAATAACCTTTACATCGATAATGTTGCAGTAACTGCTTTGCAGCCCGCGAGTATAGATCCTTTGCAGGACAGGAACGAAATTTCAGTTTTTCCTAATCCGACAAAGAAACTCATTGAATTAGAGGGAGATATATCTGTGTTTGAGAATATTCGATTAATTGACCTTACCGGCAGAATCGTACTTGATTTGGATATCAACCAAGCGATTGATGTTTCTAAACTTAAAAAAGGGGTTTATGTGTTAGAGCTTCTTGGAACTGATGCTGTGTATAAAACCAAAATTGTAAAAGAATAGTGGAACCGCTTAAAAACCTAGTCAATAAGGAGCTTATTGAAGCTAATGCTGCGGAGTTGGAAAAGCAGTTAAGTCAGTTTAATGCTAAGAAATTTAAAACTCATGTCCTTAACACAGAATGGGAGCAACGCGAGTTAATGGATAGAATCCATTGTGTTGCTGAAGCAATCCAACTAAGTGCTGAAGGTTCTTTCAATGAAGTGGTAACGGGTTTAGAAAAAGCAGCACCGAATCTTCCGTCAGGATTCGAACAAATCATTTTTCCGGTATACATTAAGTTATTCGGTTTAGAGCATTTCGAGCGCTCCCTTATGGCTTTGGAGTGTTTGACTCAATATTCTACCGGTGAGTTTGCAATTCGACCATTTTTAAAGGCTTATCCTGAAAAAACAATGGCACAAATGCTAGAATGGAGCAAGCACAAAAATGAACACGTGCGCCGTTTTTCTAGTGAAGGTTGCAGGCCAAGGTTGCCATGGGGTGGCAATCTACCAGATTTCATTAAGGATCCTGAGCTTATTTTTCCCATTCTTAAAAATCTCAGAAATGATGAAAGTCTATATGTGAGAAAGAGTGTTGCGAATAATCTAAATGATATTTCAAAAGACCACCCAGAAACCGTTTTGAGAATAGCTGAATGTTGGTTAAACGAAAACAAAAAAAACAGCACTTGGATTGTAAAACATGGTCTAAGAAGTTTATTAAAACAAGCGCATCCAAAAGCATTGGAGTTGTTTGGTTATGGAAATCCAAAGGCGATTGAAATAATAGGACTTGAATTGTCAACTCATAAACCTGCTATGGGTGATACTTTTCAGTTTCAGTTTGAATTGAATAATCCTAAGGGAAAGCATCAGGAACTGAGGCTAGAGTACCTTATAGATTTTAAAAAGAAAAATGGATCTTCTAAAAAAGTGTTTCAGCTATCCGAATTTGTTTTGGGAGGGAATTCTTCAAAATCGTTTGTAAAGAAGCATTCGTTTCAGGAGCTAACAACACGAAAACATTATCCTGGTATACATATGCTCTCAATTAGGTTGAATGGATTGGTAATAAATACGGTAGAATTTAATTTAATTAAAGGGGACTAGATATAAAAAACAGTAGGCTGTTTTGATAAATTCAATGGATTGGCTTTATAGAATTCCATTTTCTTGCAGGTAATACGCTGTTTACTAGTAGCTAAATTACATGCAATCGTCAACTTTGTTGCTCCATTTAGGGTATTTACCAAATCTTCCATTAATGCATTATTTCTAAATGGAGTTTCCATGAAAATCTGTGTCTGGTTTCGCTTGGAAGCAGATTCCATTTGTCTGATTTTTTGAATGCGTTCTGACTTATCCTTTGGTAAATATCCGTGAAAGACAAATGACTGACCACTTTTTCCAGAAGCCATTAAGCCCAATAAAATAGAAGAGGGTCCAACTAAAGGAACTACTTCTATGTTTTTTTCATGGGCCAATTCAACCACAACCGCTCCGGGGTCTGCAACAGCGGGGCAACCGGCTTCAGAGATTAGCCCAATATCCTTTCCTTCTACAGCTGATTTTAAGTAGGAAGAAGTTGCAAATTCATCAGAGTGTTTATTTAAAGGATGCAGCACTAAATCATTTAAAGGGTGCGGGTAGCTGATCCTTCTTAGAAAATGACGAGCTGTTTTCTCCTTTTCAACAATAAATTCAGTGAGTTGGTGCGTAACTTCTATTGTTGAGGGCGGAAGAATTTCCATTTCATTATCGCCGCCGAGTCCACAGGGGATAAGGAATAATTTGCCCTTAGCCATTTTGAACGTTTTTTGCAATTTGAGCGCAGGCTTCGTCAATCATGTGGTAAACGTTTTCAAATCCTTGTTCGCCACCAAAATAGGGGTCTGGAACTTCTAAAAACTGATCTGGATTAGAAACATTCAATAGCAGCTCTACTTTGGCTTTGTCATCTTCTCCGCGAGCTAAGGACAGTACATTTTTGTAGTTGCTGTTGTCCATTACATAAATCAAATCGAAGTTATCAAAATCTTCAACTCCAAATTGTCTTCCTCTAAGATTGGTAATATCAATCCCGTGCTTTTGTCCAGATTCGATACTTCTAGGATCGGGAGAATGTCCAAGGTGATAATTTGATGTTCCTGCACTATCAACTTGCGCATTCAGGCCGTTTTCTTCAATATTCTTACGCATAATTCCCTCTGCAAGCGGAGAACGGCAAATGTTTCCCAAACAAACCATGAGTATTCTAGTCATATTTTATTTCTTCTTAAATGCGTTAATGGCGTTTCTTGTAAAGTCACTCAACACTAATTTACCACTCAATGCTGCCCTTTCAGCCAAAAGGGTATCCCAGTGTTCGGTACCTTCCCAGAATACCTTTTTGAGCAGTTGCATAGCTTCGGGATTTGATTTTGAAAGCTTTACTGCTAATTCGTCAATTCCTTTGTCCAAATCTTCTACAGAATCAAAAATCTCGGCGTACAAGCCTTGCTGTTTTGCCCATTCGGCCGAATAGAATTCTGAAGCATTAATCGCCATCATGCTCATTGCGCTGGTTCCAACTTTACGTTCCACCGCTGGTCCAACTACAAAAGGTCCTATGCCAATCGCCAATTCACTTAATTTTACGGACGAAAACTTGGTAGCGTAGCAAAAATCAACTGCGCTGGCCATGCCAACTCCGCCGCCAACTGCTTTTCCTTGAACTCGACCTATTATGAATTTAGGGCATTTACGAGCTGCGTTAATCACATTGGCAAAGCCCGAGAAAAATACTTTTCCGGTTTCTAAATTGTCAATTGAAATCAATTCGTCAAATGATGCACCAGCACAAAACGCACGTTCGCCTGCCGATTTAAGAATGATAACTGAAATATCTTCTCTGTTGCCTGCTTCGGTAATAGTGCTTGCCAGTTTGGCTAAAATTTTTCCCGGTAGACTATTGCTTAAAGGGTGAAAGAATTCGATGGTTCCAATTCCGTTTGTTACTGAAAGTTCTACTGAACCTTGATTTACTGCTTCGTTCATTTATGAATATATTATACTTTTTACCGTCATTCTGAACTCGTTTCAAAATCTCACCATTATTTAGAAGAGATGCTGAAATAAATTCACCATGACCACAAGGTATTATGGCTTTTACCAATTATTCCCGATAGCTATCGGGACTGATCAATTTTCTTTACCATGGTCAAAATGGTAGCAATAGCAACCGTTTCGCCAGTTTCGTCATAAACGTCCACTAAGAACTTTACAATACCTTTTGCAATGTCGTCTTCGCTGCGTTTTTCTTGATCAATTTTTTCTTTAACGGTGAATTTCACTCCGATTGTTGCACCCGCATACACTGGTTTTACAAAACGGCATTCTTCTAATCCGTAATTCAACAATACTGGACCCTTTGCAGGATCAACAAACAATCCGGCTGCAGCCGAGAGAATAAAGTAACCGTGTGCCACGCGTTCCTCAAATATGGTTTCATCTAAGGAAGTTACATCAGTGTGCGCATAAAAATGATCCCAACTTACATTGGCAAAATTCACAATGTCACCTTCTGTAATGGTGCGCTTAGCAGTAATAACAGTTTCACCAACTAACAACTCTTCGAAATGCTTTCTAAAAACGTGTTTTCCTGGATCCAAGAACTTACCACCAACTTGGTATTGCTGCGTAATATTCGTTAGGGTAGTAGGTGAGCCTTGAATTGCAGTTCGTTGCATATAATGCAACACACCACGTTTTCCGCCCATTTCTTCACCACCACCAGCTCTGCCTGGACCACCGTGAGTTAATAATGGCATTGGAGAACCATGGCCTGTACTTTCTGCAGCACAATCGGCATTCAATACCAATATTCGGCCGTGCATATTTGCAGCACCAACAACATATTCTCTAGCCGTGTCATCATTTGCCGTAACGATTGATGAAACCAATGAACCTTTTCCCATTTGAGCAAGACGAATTGCTTCGTCCAAATTCTTGTAAGGAAGTATCGTTGAAACAGGGCCAAAAGCCTCCATTTCGTGTACGTCAGTTTTGTTAAATGGGTCATCGTTTCTAAACAGAATAGGAGCCATAAAAGCACCCTTTTCTTTGTCTGCACCAAGTACGTCAAATTGGTTTAAGTCACCAAATACAATTTCCTGACTTTCAGATAATTGTAAAACCCTTTCTTTAACTTCCTTTACTTGTGCTTCGCCAGCCAAAGCTCCCATTCGAACACCTTCAACTTGAGGATCGCCAAGGGTAGTTTTTGCCAATGCTTTGCCCAATGCAATTTGCACATCTTCAACCAAGTTTTCTGGTACTATTATTCTACGAATGGCAGTACATTTTTGTCCTGCTTTAACCGTCATTTCCTTGCGAACTTCTTTTACAAAAAGATCAAATTCTACCGTACCAGGTTTTGCGTCTTCTCCAAGTACCGAACAGTTTAAAGAATCTGCTTCCATATTGAAAGGAATCGCTTTGTCAATCAGTCTTGGGTGCGCTTTCAGCATTTTACCTGTAGATGCTGAACCTGTAAAAGTGATTACATCTTCAGATTCCGCATAATCAAGAATTCCGTTAGCGGAACCACAAATCAATTGCAAGGAACCTTCAGGAAGAATCCCAGAAGCAACAATATCTTTTACAACCAATTCGGTAAGGAAACAGGTGATAGTTGCGGGTTTAACAACAGCAGGAACACCCGCCATTAAGTTAACTGCAATTTTTTCTAACATACCCCATACTGGGAAGTTAAATGCATTAATATGAACAGCTACTCCTTGTTTAGGAACCATAATATGGTGCCCAATAAAAGAACCACCTTTACTAAGCGGTGCAGCTTCGCCGTCGACGTAATATGGTAAATCTGGAAATTGTTTCCGAAGACTTGCATTTGCAAATAGGTTTCCGATTCCGCCTTCAATATCTATCCACGAATCGACCTTTGTCGCTCCAGTAGCCCAACTTAATTGGTAATAGTCTTTCTTTTTAGACATTAAATGTAGCGCCAATGCTTTTAGCATTAAACCTCTTTCTTGAAAGGTCATTTTTCGTAAAGCTTGACCACCTTTGGTTCTACCGTAATCGAGAATATCTCCAAAATTTAGCCCAGCACTCGTTGCAAGCGCAATTTGTTCGCCGTTGATTGCATTATATAGAGGTTTTCCTGCGTCGTTGCCTTCTTTCCAACTGCCTAAAACATAGTTTCCTAACTTCATATATTCGATTTATTTCTGTTTTGAATAATGGACGTCTAAAATAGTTAGAAGTTTTTAGTTGGCAGATACTAGTTTGGAGTTGTTGGTTAATAGAGGTTATTGATATGTATTCAGAAACCTATTATCAAATATGCCTGTAGTAGGTCTTTATTATGAAATACAACTGCTTAAAGAAAGTAGAAATGCTTGATTGACCTTCCCGAACTTTTGTCTGACGGAAAGAAAAGATCCACTTTGTTTGTGCAGTTCGACTGCTCTTAAAAGGAAGGAACTATTTAACAGAAAGCTTACTGGCTAATCGATTCCAATCAACTTAAATCAGTATATTCCGTCTCTCATTATTAAGGGTATTTAGCTTCAGCAGAAAGTAAACTTTGGCACTTGGAACAGATCAATATCTTTAGGGATTTGACTCCTGAAGATTTGCAGCGTATTGATGATCATACAATTATGCGTACTATGGATAAAGGGAAGTACATCTACTTCCCAGACGACCCTTCGAAAGTAGTTTTTTTATTGAAAAAAGGTAAGGTTAAGATTGGAACTTATAGCAATGATGGAAAAGAAATCATAAAAGCGATTTTAGAACCGGGTGAAATTTTTGGAGAGTTGTCGATCATGGGGCAAGAAAAACGAAAAGACTTCGCTCAGGCATTAACTTCAGACGTTCGCTTCTGTGCGATAGGAGTAGAGGAAATGAAGGAAATTTTAGCTGGAAGTCCAAAATTGAATTTTGAAGTTATAAAAACCATTGGCGACCGTTTAGAAAAAATTGAGCGAAGACTGGAATCGTTGGTCTTTAAAGATGCTCGACAACGTATATTAGAATTTATTCTTAATAACGCACGTGATAAAGGAACAACAGTAGGCTATGGCTTAAAGTTTAAACACGATTTGACGCACCAAGATATTGCAAATTTAACCGCAACTTCTAGGCAAACCGTAACCATTGTTTTGAATGAACTGCGCGAAATGGAATTAATCAACTTTGACCGAAAAAGTGTGCTGGTGCACGATACCAAAGAATTGGAAGCCGAAGTAAATAAACTGAATCCGTGATGAAGTATCAATTATTTGTTGGAGAAAATTGCCACGATTGCCAGAAAGTTCAAAAAACGATTGTAGAGTTGGGATTAAAACTTGACATAAAAAACTTGGATAAAGGCGATAAAGCACCCATGGATTTATTTATTCTACCGGCTTTGCTCTCGCAAAATGGGGAATTAAAAGCTTATGGTATTGATATTATCGATTATCTAAAGACCTATGAAAATAGCCTGCCGCCGAAGTCCTGGTGGCAAAAGCTTTTTGGGTAAAAGTTTTCGTAAACTCTAATTGTATTATCTAGCCCGTTCCACAGAAAGCGTTTTTCTTGAAATTTATAATCGGAACTTTCTAGGGCTATTAGATTTCTGTTCGCTACTGAATGAAATTTTTAAAACTGCTGGGAGTAAATTCATTAATGTGATTGACCAAATTTGAATAACTCCAGAATGAGTAGTATAATATTAACTATCAATATCTAATTTTGTACTGTGTTACAAAAGTTAAGAATAGCTTACGGAAAGCGTATTTTGGTCAAGGCCATTTCGAGAGTAAAGAAAACCAGTGTATTGCCCATTTCTGCTGTTCGTAAATGTGTAATTATTTTGGATGAGGACACAATTAATAGCAGTATGGTCCATAATATTGAGCAAATTCTTGAAGAAGCTAATCCGGCGATGAACATCCACTTTGTTTCATATTCCAAAAAGCCAAACGAAAAAACCACTTTACCCATTGAGAAACTCATGGTGCTTTACCGTAACGATTTGAATTGGTATTATAGGCCCAAGCAACTTTCATTTGGAGTTTGTGATTTGATTATTGACTTGACTGAAAAGCCAATATTGCCGCTACAGTTTCTTTCCGTATTTTCAAATGCACAGTTAAAGGTAGGGAGCCAAAAAGAGTGGAAGCAAGCGTATTTGACCTTAATGATTCAGACAAAAGAAACAGAGGGAATTGATTTTACCACCGAGCAATTGGTGAAGTATATAAACATGATAAACAATGGAAAAAATGCAGCATAAATTCGGAGGATTAGGAGTAGCAATGGTTACCCCATTCTTAGAGAATGGACAAGTCGATTTTGACGGGCTAACCGCATTGACGAATCATTTAATCGATGGAGGAGTAGATTTTTTAGTTGTACAAGGCACTACAGGTGAGCCTGCAACTATGGACCTTTCGGAGCAAATAGCGGTCTTAGAGCACGTTAAGAGAGTTAACGCTGGTAGGTTGCCATTGGTTTTTGGACAAGGCGGCAACAACACCCAAGCGATTGTAGACGGATTTTCAAACTTCGATTTTAAAGGAGTAGATGCAATACTATCTGCAAGTCCATATTACAACAAACCCACCCAAGAGGGCATTTATCAGCATTATAAAGTGATTAGTGAAATTTGCCCTGTAGACATCATTTTATACAATGTTCCTGGCCGTACAGCCAGTAACATGAGTGCAGCAACAACCTTGCGATTAGCACATGATTTTGAAAACATTATAGCAGTAAAAGAAGCAAGTGGTAACCTAGGACAAGTAGGTCAAATTATAAAAGGAAAACCTGAAGGATTTGCAGTGATATCGGGCGATGATCCATTAGTAACACCGCATATTTCCATTGGCGGAGATGGTGTTATTTCTGTAATTGGAAACGCTATTCCTAAAGACTTCGGTAAGTTGACACACGACGCGATCAATGGCGATTACAAAAGTGCTTCGGCGATGCATTTAAGATTGTTGGATTTGATTGGCTTGTTATTCGTTGAAGGAAATCCTGCAGGTGTAAAAGCGGCCTTGCAAACCAAAGGCATTTGTGACGATTATGTACGATTGCCATTAGTGCCTGTTTCTGACGCTACAAAAGCTGCAATAAAGCAGGAAATTGATGGATTAGCTTAATTCTAGAGCAATAGTTTGATCGACAAAAAGGGCATAATTGATTATTACGACGTTGCCCAAGTTTCTTACGAAGATGTTTGGCATTTAGACGATTGCCAAGCTTTGCATTATGGTTTTTGGGAAAAGGGTGTTAAAACTCTAAAGCAGGCTTTACAAAAAGAGAATGAAGTTCTTGCTCAACTGGCAAATATTCAATCTACGGATAAGGTATTGGATGCGGGCTGTGGTGTAGGTGGTTCTTCAATTTATCTTGCGAAAACCATCGGTTGCTTAGTCACGGGAATAACCCTCAGCGAACAGCAGGTTGTTACTGCCAGAGCATTTGCCAATAAAAATGGAATAGAGGGGAAGTGTAATTTCCAAGCTGTGGATTTTCACGAAACTCCTTTTGAAAACGAAAGCTTTGATGTCGTTTGGTTTACGGAGAGCTTTTGCCATTCTACTGAACCGAAACGATTGCTCACTGAAATGTACCGATTGCTCAAGCCTGGGGGGAGAATAATTATTGCAGATGGTTTTATGGCCAATGAAAACAACTCACCTCAAGATTCAAGCTTGCTATCAAATTGGTTGAACAATTGGGCTGTGAATAGTATTGGGTTTATGCCAACTATTAAGAATTACATGAACGAAATTGGCTTTCAATACATTGAAATTCAAGACTATTCGTCTAAAATCGCTAAATCGACTAAGTTGCTGTATCGCTATGCCTTAGCTGCAATTTTCATTCGAAAATTCTGGGCCTTGCTGGGTCGGAAATATGGAAATGAAATCACTATCAAGAATACTTACGGAGCTAAGTATCAATATCAAGCTTTTAAGAAAGGGCTTTGGAAGTATGAGGTGGTGCTAGCAAAGAAAGAATAGCTTGCATTAATCTTTTATTAGGTTAAATGCTCCAGAAGTCAAAAAAAGCGCATCGTCTTTAAAACACTGAGCATTAAGTACCTCGACTTTTCCTAGACGTAGTAATTATTTGAACCTGGTTGTTTGTTATGTCGGGTACTGCACCAATTGGGATATTGGAAAGAGCATAAATACCGTAACCAATGATAACGGCAGAAAACAACAATACAATCAACTTATGATGAATGCTATACTGAATGATTTTATCTAACATCTTGCCTTTGTTTTATGCCACAAAGGTTAGAAAGGATATTTAGGATTGGCTTTGCACTTCCTTAAGATTTGCTTAAGAAATTGTCGAGGATACCAGCTGCAATTGTACTTGGGATAAGGACCTATTAGGTTCTTTAGAGATTTAAAATAAACCCTATTCTAGCGTTCCATTCGTTAATCAATACTCAATGCCTTTATTTTAATTATCAGCGAGCTTTTATCGTGGTTTTTCGTGAGAGTCTCATTCGAATAATCTTTAGTTTATAATCCTTAACGAAATTATTTTCGTTTTCGTAAGATAACTGATTAAAGGTTAAAAATTATTTTTACGGTTGTTCCCTTGTTTATTTCACTGTCAATGTTCAATCTTGCTCCAATGGTGTCTGCACTTTTTTTAGCAATTGATAAACCGAGGCCAACTGCAATCCCTTTTGCCCATCATTGGCTACATCAACCATATAAGACTCTTCAAGCAATCCCTGTTTTAGAAACGCCGCAATACCTTCTTCATCTTCTACGACTAATCTTCGCATATAGCAAAGATGAAGAGAATGGCTGAAATATGATTCGTTTCATTCTTAAGATTCACTTAAAACCAATCATCTTCAAAGGCAGCTATGATGAGTATGTAAGATTGTTCCTACTTCCAAATTCGCTTCATTCAACTAACTCAAAACAAATGGTATTGGAAGGGACGAACTAGTTGTTTTATATTAAAGAATCCGTTTGCAGCAGAAAAGAATCACAATTAGATGCGCAAAGACTGTCACGATGGAAAGGATGAAACTCCTTTGTAACTATGAGGTGATTGTTGCTTTTAAAGAATAGATTGTCAAGCAAAACAAATCTTATATCTTTCCTTTTTCGTTTGTAAACAGAAACTAAATTTAATGCTCTACAAAACCCTAAAATTGCTCTTCACGCTAACCACAAAGGCATACTTTAGGTCAATTACAATACATGGCAAGGAAGATTTGCCACCTAAAAATACACCGGTAATATTCGCGGCAAATCATCCAAGTGCATTTATGGATCCTATTTTATTGGGTGCTTTCATTAAAAGACCTCTATACTTTTTGGCTCGTGGCGATATTTTTAGCAACAAATTCGCGCGTTCCGTATTCAATCTAATGCATATGATTCCGGTGTACAAAGCAGAGGATTCGCCTGGACAAATGCATAAGAACGCATCTACTGTTGAAAAATGTTACGATCATTTAGGAGAAAACAAAACCATACTTATTTTCCCTGAAGGAGTAAGTAAAACCGAACGGCGCTTAAGAGAAATTAAAACGGGTACCGCAAGAATAGCCTTGGGGGCTGAAGAAAAACACGATTTTAAGTTGGGTTTGACAATAATTCCCGTTGGCCTTAATTATAGTAATCCGCACCTTTTTAAAAGCGATGTATTGGTCAATTTTGGAAAACCAATAATCGTAAGCGATTATAAAGACTCATTTACAAAAGACGCTAGAGAAGCAGTTGTTCAATTAACGGTGCGGATAAAATCAGACCTAGAAGCTCAAATGATTGTAATAGAAAATGAGGAACTTGAAAAAACAATTGAGAATATTGAAACTCTTTATAGAAGCGCATTAAGACAAGATAATTCGGAGGAAGCCAAGGGGAGTCAAGATTTTAAACTGTCCCAAGATATTGTAAAAGTAGTTGAGCATTTTGCGCAGCACGAACCTGCTATTCTTATAAAATTTCAACGAGACATTAAGGCATATTTAGACGATTTAGAACAATCTCAATTAAGCGATAAACAAATTCGATCAGCTTCAATTAAGCTAGACGTGATAAGGAAGTTCGCCTACTTCTTAATTGGTTTTCCATTTTTTCTATTTGGACTAATTACCAATTTCATTCCTTTTAAATTGACAGGAATCATAACAAGAGCTGCAAAAGCTAGAGAAGATTTTGTTGGTGCTGTAACTCTTGCCGTTGGGCTTTTTGTATTTCTTATCATATATGGACTGGAAACGTGGGCAATTGCTAGTTACACTAATAATATTGTGGGCTTATTTTTCTTAATTAGCTTATACCCAGCAGGTTTATTTACAATCAATTATTTTGTTTCCTTTTACAAATTGCAGATAACCTTCAAATACTTGTCGGTTTTTGTTCGAAAAAGCGATTTGATTACTCGGTTGAAAACAGATCGGCAAGCGTTAATTGACGAATTAGAAAAAAGGAAAGCTGATTATTTGGAATTTACAAAAGCCTGATGCTGCGATTTCTTCGAATACAGCCACATTCGAAAAAATAGGATTAAAATCGTTTGTGCTAAATTTTAGACTTGATCTTATGCTTGAGTTTTAAGGATTCACTTTTGTGTTGCTACCTTCGGTTATTAGAAAACCAGAAAAAACAGGCACAAATTGATTAAAATTCAAGTCTTCCGTAACGTAAAATCTACAATCTTTTTTTGCCCACAAACCGAATTACTTTGCCTTTTCCATTGTGGTATAAACCCTCTTTTAAGTCCACAGTTATTTCTTCGAGTTGAATGATTTCAAAATTCGGGAAGTCCCGTTGTATCGACTCAGTCGAAAACAGCATTTCAGCTTTGTCAGGACCGCCTAAGTTAGGATTGAATTTCCTTAACTCTATATGACCAGTGCTAAAGCCTTCTAAAATTATTAGTCCACCTGGATTTAGCAATTCCGCTACTTTTTTGTAATATTTCGATAATAAAGGAGGTGGGAAGTGTGCGTAAATTAGGGCAGCGATATCAAACTTTTCATTTATTAGCGGTAAGTCAAAAAGCTCACCCACGTAATAATTAATAGATACGTTTTCTTGCTCTGCCAACTGTAATGCTTTTCTTTTTCCTTCTGTGCTAATATCAAAAGCAGAAACCACTAAGCCCATTTTTGCAGCGAAAACTGCATTTCGCCCTTCACCTTCAGCAGGTAATAACAATTTACCATTAGGTTTAAATTGATCAAGTACTGCTTTAAAAAAATTATTTGGCGCAATTCCGTAGGCGTATTCCTTATTCGCGTAACGCGAATCCCACATTTCTTTCATCATATTTTTAGGTGTAAAAAATGATTCTATTAATCCCTAATTATATAGTAACCTTATAATCATCTATGTAATTGAAGGGAAGTCCTTTTTTGAGCAATATTACCGTTCAATACTCAACGCTCGAGATGGGCATTGTATAACTTGATCTATAATTGCTTGTTTTGTAGCACCCTCTGGTTGAATCCAAGGTTTTTCTTGAGGTTTAAAAACTGAAGCCAATCCTTTTGCACAATTTGCCGAATGAATGCATTTTTCGCTTTCCCAAACAATTTTTATATCCTCTTTTTCGTATTTCTTTATTGCCATATTTGTAGGTTTTAGAAAACTAAAAATACTAATTTCATAGCTCAATTATTTTGAGAATTATGGAAAGCGTAGAAGCTGAAATTAAGGCACTTACCGACGAACTAAACGAAGCAAATCATCAGTATTATGTGATGGACAATTCAGTTATGTCGGATTATGATTTTGATCAGAAGTTAAAACGGCTCCAACAACTCGAAGAAGAAAACCACGCATTAGCCGACGAAAACTCACCCACCAAAAGAGTAGGCGGAGACATTACCAAAAAGTTCAAGTCAGTAAAACACGACATTCCCATGTTGAGTTTGGCAAATACCTATTCTAAAGAAGAACTGGAAGAATGGGAAGCACGTAACCAAAAATTGACCGACGACAAAATCACCTATGTATGTGAACTCAAATACGATGGCGTTGCCATTGGAATTAAATACAAGAACGGTCAACTATTGCAAGCGGTTACTCGTGGAGATGGAAGCAAAGGAGAAGAAGTAACGAGCAATGTAAAAACCATACGATCGATTCCTTTGCAGCTCAGAGGTGATTATCCAGAAGAATTAGAAATAAGAGGAGAGATATTTTATCCATTAGCAAATTTTCAAAAACTCAATGAAGAACGAGAAGAACTGGGCGAAGCCACTTTTGCCAATCCAAGAAATACTGCTTCAGGAACCTTGAAAATGCAAGATTCAGCCGTTGTAGCAGGTCGAGGTTTAGATTGTATGCTTTATGGAGTTTATACCAACCAATCCAACAATAAAGAATATCCTGGTCATTACGAAAGTGTTGAAGCTGCAGCAACATGGGGAATTAAAACGCCAGTGGGAAAGCCCCGATACATAGCAATTTGTGAAAACATTGATCAGATTATGGACTTTGTGAATCATTGGGATAAACAACGTTCAAAACTGCCTTTTGAAATTGATGGTGTAGTTGTCAAAATCAACGACTACCGCATTCAAGAAGAATTGGGGTTTACGGCTAAATCGCCGCGTTGGGCGATCAGTTATAAGTTTAAGGCCGAAGCTGCATTAACGCGATTGAATGAAATTACCTATCAAGTTGGACGAACTGGAGCAATAACTCCTGTAGCTAACTTGCAACCCGTTTCCTTAGCTGGAACTACTGTAAAACGAGCTTCCTTGCACAATGCAGATCAGATTGAGAAGCTCGACATTAGAGTTGGTGATTTTGTATATGTAGAAAAAGGCGGAGAGATTATTCCAAAAATTACCGGAGTGGAACTCTCAAAAAGAGATTTATTGGTGGTGCCAGTCGAGTACATTAAAAATTGTCCTGAATGCGGCACAGAATTAATTCGTAAAGAGGGCGAGGCGCAGCACTATTGTCAAAATGTTTTGGGATGTCCACCTCAGATTACAGGAAGAATGCAGCATTTTATCAGTCGAAAAGCCATGGATATTGATGGTTTGGGTTCAGAAACCATTGAGTTGCTTTTTCAAGAAACACTGGTGAAATCGCCAGCCGATTTGTACGAATTGACCTTTGAACAATTGATTAATTTGGAGCGATTTGCCGAAAAATCCGTCAATAATTTATTGTCTGGTTTAGTGGCTTCTAAGCAAGTTCCATTTGAGCGAGTATTGTACGGTATCGGAATTCGTTTTGTAGGTGAAACGGTTGCTAAAAAGCTGGCAAAACACTATAAATCAATCGATAATATTATTGCGGCAAGTCAAGAAGAATTGGTTAACGTAGACGAAATAGGCGATAAGATTGCCGAGAGTGTTGTTGGGTTTTTTGCAGATGAACGCAATATTCAAGAGGTAGAGCGCTTAAAAGCACATGGGCTTCAATTTGAATTGAGCGAAGAACAATTGGCAAATACCACCAATAAGTTAGAAGGGTTAACCTTTGTGATTTCGGGAGTTTTTGAAATGCATTCGAGAGATGAATTAAAAGCCATGATAGAAAACAACGGTGGTAAAAACTCTAGCTCTATTTCTAAAAATACGAGCTATTTAATTCGCGGCGATAATATGGGGCCCTCTAAATTGGCTAAAGCAGAAAAACTAGAGGTTAAAATGATATCGGAAATGGAATTTGTAGCGTTATTGAATGGTTAAATTATTCGATAGTAGCATTGGGTTTAAGAAACGGTATACTTTTGCAAATTGAAAAACATATATCATGAAAAATTCTATTGCAACTATTTTATTGTCAGCATTTTGCCTATCGTCTTTTGCTCAAAACTCAACCTACCAAAGTTGGAAGAGTGTTGCAAATGAGCGAGCAGGTGTTTTAAATGTAAATTATTTTGACAATTACCCTTTTGCATATTCTGATCCGAATGGAAAACAAAAAGGCATTGAAATTGAAATTATTCAGGAGTTTCAGAAATGGTTAAAAGTTTATAAGGGGGTAGAACTAAAACTAAACTTTAAACAATACGACAATTTCGACACCTTCTATAGTGCCATAAAAGATGGTGGAAATGGTAAAATTGGTTTAGGCTCAGTGACCATTCGACAAGATCGAGAAAAATGGGCGCAATTTTCTCAGCCATATTTGAAAAATATTGCGGTTTTAGCTTCAGCATTGGATGTTAACTCTTTGCAGGACCTTACAGGTTTTCCAACTGTTTTTGAAGGCAAAGTAGCTTTGGTAGTGAAAGGCTCATCGCATGAAAAGGAATTGCTTCAAATAAAAGAAAAGTATTATCCAGAAATGAGAGTGAGTTATGCCTCAAATCCAAAAGAAATGTTGATCAAAATGAAATCAGAACCTAAGTACTTTGGTTACGTGGACATTATAACCTACATGGCTTTTACTGAAGAGCAAGGTGGTATTCTACGAGTGCACCGCGCTGCAGATATTCAAGGTGAATTATTTGGATTTGTATTTCCTCCAAATAGCGATTGGAACACCATTTTTAACGAGTTTATGGTCGGTGGATTTGGTTTTACTGCCACAGATGAGTACCATGCAATATTGGAAAAGTATTTAGAGCTGAATGTAATTCAGGAAGTTCAATTGCGTTAGAACTGGTGAAGCTCATTGATAATACCCTTAAAGGGGTCGAACGTTATATTGAAGACAAGCTAAATGAATTGTTTAGTAGTTCTGAAATTGTAACGCTTGCAAACACATTATTTACTGAGCAGCTTAACATTAGCAAACAACAACGGCTTTTAGATCCAACCCATAAAGTTACCGAAGGTGATTTATTATTAATTATCCGATCGGTTAATAGATTACTTGAACAGGAACCAATTGATTATATAGTCGGTAATACCGAGTTCTATGGATTGCGGTTCAAAGTAGGAAGAGAAGTCTTAATTCCTCGTCCAGAGACAGAAGAGCTTTGCGAATGGATAATTTCTGAAGAAAATAAAGCAGGGCTTAAAGTTGTCGATATTGGATCAGGCTCGGGTTGCATCGCAATTACACTTGCAACTCATCTAATAAATGCAAAAGTGTACGCTTGTGATGTTTCTGCTGCTGCACTAAGCTTATGTACTGAAAATGCAGTATTAAATTCAGCCACAATTGATTCAAAGTGTTTCGATGTTCTGAAACAGTTTCCATTTGAAGAAAAGTTGGATATTATAGTTTCTAACCCTCCATACGTATTGAAAAGTGACAAGTCAGAAATGGAAAATAACGTTCTTGATTATGAGCCGCATTTGGCTTTGTTTGTTGAGGATAATGATCCTTTGTTGTTTTACCGAAAGATTGCGGAACAGGCCAAACTTCATTTGAACCCAAACGGTCGATTGTACTTTGAAATCCATGAAAGGTACTCCATTGATATTCAGTCTCTTTTGAGTAAAATGGGCTTTTCGAATATTGAGGTTAGAAAGGATGCACAGGATAAGGATAGAATGGTGAGGGCCGTTTCAGTGTAATTGAGCATTATATCGTAGAACTAACTCCAATTATTAGTCATCCTGAATTTAGTTCAGGATCTCAGCGTTAACTGATCTTGTTGCTCATAGTTTTAATTAAATCTACGTTTATTATTCCCGGTAGAGATGCTGAAACCAGTTCAGCATGACGTGGTATAACAGTTTAGCACAGTTTAATTATTATTCAAACTAAAACCAGCTGAGCATGACGTGGTGGTAGAATTTAGTACAATTTTACGTATTAGTCAGATTGATTCAAGTTCAGCATAACGGATAATAGGCTAATTCTCAAAAACTATCCTATTTTCGACGTTCTCAAAATTTCACTATGCAAGAGCAAACAATTTTAGGTCACCCAAAAGGATTATTCATTTTATTTTTTACAGAATTATGGGAGCGGTTTTCCTACTATGGAATGCGCGCAATTCTAGTGCTATACCTTACCAAAGAAACATCAGACACCTTCAATCCAGGCATGGGATGGACCAGTGCCGAGGCACTTTCTCTCTACGGTACTTATGGAATGATGGTATATTTTATGGGAATATTTGGCGGAGTTGCTGCCGATAAATGGTTAGGGCAGAAGAAGGCAGTTATTTTTGGTGGAATACTTATAATTTTCGGCCAATTTGCACTCGCATTTGAATCCTTAACCATGTTTTATTCGGGTTTAGCGCTTTTGGTGTGTGGAGTAGGACTCTTAAAGCCCAATATCAGTACAATGGTTGGAGGGTTATATAAACAAGGCGATGGCAGAAGAGATGCTGGGTTTACCTTATTCTACATTGGAATAAATATCGGAGCACTTGCTGCACCTTTTTTAGTAGGAACTATTGGAGAGCAAATAAATTGGCATTTAGGTTTTTCTCTTGCAGGTTTTGGGATGATTTTAGGCCAACTGGTGTTTGTCTTTGGAAAGAAACATTTAAAGGATGTGGGCAACCTGCTAAAGCATTCAGAAACGGAGTCGCATTTAGCTTCGCAACCACTTACAAAAGTCGAAAAAGATAGAATTATTGTTCTATTGATTTCATTTCTTATAGTTATTGTTTTTTGGGCAGCCTATGAGCAGGCAGGCGGATTAATGAATCTATACGCAAGGGATAGTGTAGATAGAATAGTTTTTGGTTATGAAATACCTACCAGTTGGTTTCAGTCTTTGCATGCATTGTATGTAGTTATAATTGGAGCTCCTATGGCTTGGCTTTGGTTAAGATGGGGTAGAATGGGAAAAGAGTCATCAGCAATATTTAAGATGGCCGTAGGGATGATTGTAATGAGTATTAGTTTTTTAATGCTAATGGGCGCAGTGTACGATGCTTCTATAAATATGCTAGGAAAAGCACCAATTTATTGGTTGTTCTTTTCTTATTTGTTGCATGTAGTTGCTGAGTTGAGTATATCGCCAGTGGCGCTCTCTTTCATTACGAAATTAGCCCCTGTAAAATACGCAAGTATAATGATGGGGACTTACTTTGCGGTAACTGGACTTGGAAACAAAGCAGCTGGGATGTTAGGGGTATATGCTCAGAAGTCTGGCGAAATGACAGCATTTGCAATTATTGCAATTGCATGCCTGATTGTTGGACTCTTGCTTTTTACTTTAGTAAAAAAACTAAAGGTATTGGCTCATAATGCAGAAGAGGTAGTATAATAGTTAGAAGAAAACACTCAAATCCCAAATGCTTGCGATATTTCCTCACGAGTATTCATTACAAAAGAACCATGTTGCACTGCAGGTTCTTTTATGGACTTTACTTGATGGGTTAAAATTTTGCTCCACTTCTCAGTATTGAATCTTGATCCGGATTTACTTCTTCGGCGCAATAATCTGTATTTGCCTCCATTTGAATGTTCCAAACTGCAACATTACTC